>Ga0070665_100000145_pt1 | contig 131599 bp, 144 predicted proteins | sample KBSS13metaG_FD_65862 | JGI IMG/M metagenome (GOLD analysis project Ga0070665, IMG submission 65862) | Switchgrass rhizosphere microbial communities from Kellogg Biological Station, Michigan, USA - KBS S1-3 metaG | ecosystem: Host-associated > Plants > Roots > Rhizosphere > Soil ...
CCCCCGCCTCCGCCGCCCCCGCCCCAGGAGCCGCCACCGCCGCCGCCCCAGGAAGAGCCGCCGCCGCGATTGTTCATGCTGCTCAGCGCGATGCCCATAAGCGCCCAGCCAAGGCCGCTGCCGCCGCCGCCGCGATCGTCAAGGCCGGGGCCCCAGATCGAAACGCCGCGCCGCCCGCGATAGCGCCGGCCGGCCAGGCCAGCGCCAAGCGCGGGCCCAAGCACGAGCAGGAGGACCAGGCCCCAGACGACGATCGGGCCGATCGCATTGCCGCGGTTGCGGCGCTGGCCGCCCGCCCTGCTCCGGTTCTCCGCTTGCTGCGCCGCCACCGCCGCCTGTTCGGCCGCCTCGGGCGGCGCCTGAAGCTGCTGGATCAGGGCATCGGTGCCGGCGATGATGCCGCCCGGATAATCGTTGGCGCGGAAGCGCGGCAGCATCTCCCGGTTGATGATCTGGCTCGACAGGGCATCGGTCACGATTCCCTCGAGGCCGTAGCCGACCTCGATCCTGGCCCTGCGCTCATTGGGGGCGACCAGGAGGATGATGCCGTTATTGGCGCCCTGCTGGCCGATCCCCCAGGCGCGACCGAGCTGGTAGCCATAATCCTCGATCGGCAGGTCCTGCAGGCTCGATATTGTGGCGACGACCAATTGGCGGCTCGACGCACGCTGCAGCGCCTCGAGACGCTGGGTCAGAAGCTGCTCCTGCTCCGGAGTGAGCAGATCGGCCTGGTCGACGACGCGGCCGCTCAGTGGCGGGAAATCCACCGCCATGGCCGGCGCCGCGAAGAGGAAGGCGATCGCAACGAGGAAGGTCCGGATCATGATCGGCGCTGCCTCGGTTCATTTGCGTGGGCGACCAGGGTCGCGACGATTGCCTCGGTGCCCGCGTCGATGCCCTCGTGCCAGCGGGACTGGCGGAATTGGGGTACGATGGACTCGTTGATGATCTGCTGCGCGCGGGCATTGGTGAGGATCGCCTCGAGCCCGTAGCCGACCTCGATCCTGACCTTGCGCTCGGTCGGCGCGACGACGAGCAGCACGCCATTGTCCTTGCCGCGCTGCCCGATCCCCCAGGCCCGGCCGAGCGCCAGGCCATATTGTTCGATCGTCCGCTGACCGAGCGAAGGCGTGGTGACGACGACCAGCTGGTCGGTGGTGCGCTGCTCGAGCGCCGTTAGCTGCTGCGTAAGCCCGGCCTCCTGCGCGGGGGTCAGGAGGTTCGCATTGTCGACCACCCGCCCGGTCAACGCCGGCAGGTCGGCGGCCGCCGCTTGTGCCGCCGCCGCGGGCGCCGCCGCCTGGTTGGCGGCGGAGGGCGAGGACGCGGCGCCGCATCCGGCGAGCGCGAGGCCGAGCGCGAGCAGGACTGCGGGCGTATTCACGCCGTTATGCCGGTTTATTGGCCGTTGCCGAAACTGACCGTCGGCGCGCGCTGGGCGCCTTCCTCCGCCTGGAACGGCTGCATGGGCTGGCTTCCATAGATCACCCGCGCGCCGATCACGGCCGGGAAGGTTCGGATGGTCGTGTTATAGGCCTGCACCGCCTGGTTATAGTCGCGCCGCGCGACCGTGATACGATTCTCGGTGCCTTCCAGCTGGGACTGGAGCGCCATGAAATTCTCGTTCGAGCGCAGCTCCGGATAAGTTTCCTGGAGCCGCTGCAGCGGAATGATCGTCGCGCTGAGCCGGCCCTGCGCTTCTGCGAAGCGCTGCATTGCGGCCGGGTCGGTAAGCTGCTCGGGGCTGAGCGTCACCCGCGTCGCGCTGGCCCGCGCCTCGGTAACCTCGCGCAGAACGTTGCGCTCCTGGCTGGCATAGCCCTGAACAGTCGCGACCAGATTGGGGATGAGGTCGGCGCGGCGCTGATACTGGCTCTGCACATCGGCCCACTTCGCCTTGGCATTCTCCTCGGCGGTGGGGATTGAATTGATCCCGCAGGCGGTGAGGAACAAGAGGACGGGCATCACGATCGCGGTCAGAATGCGGGTCCGGGTCGAGGTCATTGCGAAGCCCCTCCTTCTCATCGGGCAAATGCGGACGTAAGCATTCGCAATCGGCTCCGCAACGGGGAGGGGAAAATGCTCAGGGAATTCCGGGATTTCATAGCGCGAGGCAACGTCCTCGATCTCGCCGTGGCGGTCATCATCGGCGCCGCGTTCGCCAAGATCACCTCCTCGCTGACCGAGGACGTGATCATGCCTCTGGTCGGCCGGATCTTCGGTGGCCTCGATTTTTCGAGCAAATTCATCCTGCTTGGGTCGATTCCGGCCGATTATCCCGGACCGATGACCTATGAAGCGCTGAAGGCAGCGGGTGTGCCGATGCTCGGCTGGGGCCAGTTTCTCACCGTCACGATCGACTTCCTGATCCTCGCCTTCATCATCTTCCTGCTGGTCCGCGCGGCCAACCGGATAATTGCGAAGCGCGAGGAAGGGCCGGCCGAGCCGGCCGCCGAGCCGGCGGACCTGGCCCTGCTGCGGGAGATCAGGGACGAGTTGAGGAAGAAGGGCTGAGCGCAGCCGAGAGCCTCGGCTATTAGGGTCCGGGTTGCCCGCAGCATCGCCATCTGTTGGGGCGCTCACTTCACATTAATCGCCCAGCGCCTATATACGAAGTGCCGGATTCGTCCGGCTATGGTGATAAAGTGCAGTGTGTCATAGACGCAGCGGACCCGGGGGCGGTACCCGGCAGCTCCACCAAAAACCCGCCTGAGCCAAGGCAAGGGCGGGGTTCTGACGGGGCTGAACTAGGATCGACGTGTGTTGAAAAGCACTGTTTTTGCCCGGCCTGAATGCGCCGTGAAACCGTTCAAAACCACAAGTGCCAACGACAACGAGGCGCTCGCGATTGCCGCGTAACGAGGTCCTCACGGACTAAGTTATTTAGGACAAAAGCGCGGTTCGGGCCGCACCGGGCAACAGAAGCGGATTCCAGCGGTACGGGGAGCACCGGGCAACAGAAGCTCCCCACCTTTCTGCCAGCTCGATGGGTCCGAGATGAGGACAATGTGTCCGAGGTGGCAATGAGTGTACTTCTCCCGGAACATGTTAAGCCTCGCGCGATTGATCCCGTGCGAAAAGGGAGACACGCGCGATGAAGATTCGTCTTATTTTGCTTGGCGCGACCGCTGCGCTTGCCGGCTGCCAGGCCAAGACCCAGCAGACGGTCGAAAACCAGTTCCAGCAGACCCAGAGCGCGATCGAGAACACCGCCAACGCGATCGAGAATGCGACGGTGGCGTCGACCCGCGCCGCTGCCAACGAGATCGACGCCCAGGCGAACATGGTCGAGAATCGCGTCGACGCCGTCGAACGCGCCGCCACCGGCCGGCCGGCGGACAACAATGTCAATGCGAGCAAATAGAGCCGGCATCTCTCTCTGACTGCCCGCGGTCGATGCCCTCGATCGCAGCGTTGACGACGGCTCCGGACATCCGCTCGGCCTTTCTTGACGGAAGCCTTGCTTGATCGGGCGTCTGAGCGCCTAGCGGGGCTGAGGTTTCGTGCCGCCATGCCGGTTTCGCCGCGACTGCAATCCTGACGGCCCCCATTCTGGTCGTGAAGATGACGAATTCATTCGCCGGAGCGTCGAATGGATGCTGGAGGTCTTGGCCATGATGCCGAGTCCGCGCGACAAGTCCTCGCCTATAGCTGGAACGCGCCGACGGTCGCCGATCGGCTGCCATCGACTTCGCATCCGGACCAATGGAGGATGCCGGCTCGATTCCTGCGCGAGACGAGCTATGGTTCCCGGCTTGCGCGTATCGCATCATCCCCGAAGGAAAAGGTTCATCGATGCCCGTCTTTCCCGAGGACATTTTCACCGAACCGGCCGATGTCGATCCCGACACTCTGGCCAATCTCGGCCCGCTGCGGCGGCTTGCCGGCGGTTGGGAGGGGCGGCAAGGCGTTGATCTCAACCCGAAGGCCGACGGGCCGGAGCGGCGCGAGTTCATCGAGCGCATCCTGTTCGAGCCGATCGACCCGCAGGCCAATGGCCCGCAGCTCTTCTACGGGCTGCGCTACCATATCCACATCAACACCGCGGAGGAGGATATCACCTTCCACGATCAGGTCGGCTATTGGCTGTGGGAGCCGGCGACCGGGCTGGTGCTGCAGTCTCTCACCATTCCGCGCGGCCAGACGGCGATCGCCTCGGGCCAGGCGGCGCCCGACGCAGACCGGCTCGTGCTGACTGCCGAGCGCGGCCAGACCGAATATGGCATCTGCTCCACCGCGTTCCTCGAATATGCCTTCCGCACCGACTCCTATCGGATCGAGGTCATTTTCAACGAAGATGGGTCGTGGAGCTATGTGCAGGACACGATGCTGACCGTTCGTGGCCGGACGGAGCCGTTTGCGCACCGCGACGTGAACACATTGCTCAGGACCAGCTATCCGGTGCCCAATCCGTTGGCGCAGATCGTGGCCGCGAGGCAGCAGGTTTAGACTTGCGCGCGATCAGGGTTGAATCGCCGAGCCCGACTTGATTGAGGAGGCACGTCATGCCCCCGGGAAGGCGATGAGAAACGAGCATGAGTGACCGTGTCTGGCTCCAGCCCCGCGGACTTTCAGTGATCGCCCTTCATCCGCTCCGCTTGATGCAGTTTCGGCCGCCGCGCTTGGCTGCGTACATCGCCTCGTCGGCGCGCCTGATCGCCGCGTCCAGGCTGCGCTCGCCGGCCAGGACCGTCGTCATGCCGAAGCTCGCGGTCACTGTGAGCTTGCCCTTGATCGTCGACACCGGCGCGAATGCCATCTCGCGCCGAATGCGTTCGACGACGTTGTCGGCACATGCAGCGTCCGCATCCGGCAGGAGGAGCGCGAATTCCTCGCCGCCCCAGCGGCAGAAGAGGTCCGTCGGCCGAATCTGCTGGCGGCATCGCTCCGCGACCATGACGAGCACCAGATCACCGGCGGCGTGTCCGTAGAAATCGTTCACCCCCTTGAATCGGTCGATGTCGAAGAGAATGAGTTGCAGCTCACCGCGCGACCCCGCGGCGCGTTCCAGCACCTCTGCGGCCATCCTGAAGAAGCCGCGCCGGTTCGCGGCGCCGGTGAGCGGGTCCGTTTCCGAAAGCTCGAGGAGGCGCCCCAACAAATGCTTGCGTTCGCTGACGTCGCGCAGATTCCAGACGATGCCCCTTATGGTCGGCTCGTCCAGGAAATTTCTGGCGATGAGCTCGAAGTCGCGCTCCGATCCGTCACGATGCAGCAGGGCGATTTCGAGCGGGGGAGGCGCGCTACCCCCGATCACCGAGGCGAGAAATTCCACGGCCGCCGCGCGCCGGTCGGGACGAAGGAATTCGGTGAAATGCCGGCCGACGACCTCGTGCGTGGGATAGCCGAGGATATTGAGCGCGCTGGAGCTCTCATACAGGATGGTGCCGGCGCGATCGACGATGCCGATGATATCGGACGCGTTCTCGATCAAGGTCCGGTAGCGGCGCTCGCTGACCTGCAGCTGCTCCGCCTGAAGGGTTGCGGCCATCGAGAAGCGCCGATCGAAATGCGCCACGATCAGCCCGAGCGACAGCAGCAGGGTGACCAGGCCGGCGACGACACCCGCGATCGCTTCGGAAGCGAACGCAGGGCCCGGCATGGGCGCCGCGTGCAAGGCGAGCGTGCCGTGCATTGCCGCCATGCCCGTATAGTGCATGCCCGAGATCGCGATGCCCATCACGAAAGCGGCTGCAAGCTGATGAAGCAGGTCCCACGGCCGGAAGGCCAGCCACAAGGCCGCGGTCGACGCAACGATGGCGATCAGGATGGAGGCTCCGACCAGCAGCGGATCATATGCGAAGGCCATCCCCGGCATGATCATGGCCGCCATGCCGACATAGTGCATCGAAGCGACCCCCGCCCCGACCAGCAGCCCTGCCGCCGCGAGCGGGCGCGCGCCGGCGCCGAAGCGCGAGACCATGGCGAGGCCCAGGCCGCTGGCGACGATCGCAATGAGCAGCGAGAATATGGTAAGATCGATGTCGAAGGCCGAAGCCGGGCTTGCGGCGGCCAGGATGCCGACGAAGTGCATCGACCAGATCCCGCCGCCAAGCGTCAGCGCCGCCGCGGCGAGCCACAAGCGGCGGGCATGGGCCGGCGCGTCGGCGATGCGCGCCGTCATGCTGAGAGCCACGAAGGATGCGAAAACCGCGATCGCAACCGACAGGGCGACGAGGATGAGGTTGCTTTGGTGCACCATGCCCATTGCGGCGCAATGGGCTCAATGGCTTAGCTTTGGGTGAAGATGGGCCTGCGGGTTTGTCCCATTGTATTCGGAGGGAGCGGATCCCGCCGGGGTTTCACCAAACGGAAAAAACCTGCCCGGCCGGGGGGGTGGCCGGGCAGGAGTGGGGCTCGGGGAGGTGCCCGGGTCAGACCAGCTCGAGCCTGCCGTTCATGCGGATCGCGCGGGCGACATTGTCGTAATTGGGCGAGGTCGCCATCACGGCGCGGTGGATCTCCTCGAATTGCTCGGGCGTGCCGTCGCCGCTGATCCGCACGACATAGTCGATCACCGGATAGCCCGGCGCGATGGCGTCGCCGAGGTCGAGGAATCCGCGCAGATCGAGCTCGCCGGTCGTCTCGATCTCCAGCCGGTGGAGATTGATGCCGCGGATGGCCGCGCCGGCGACGTAGCCGACGGTCATGCACGCATTGAGCGCTGAGAGGAGCAGCTCCTGCGGGTTCGGCGCACTGTTCGTGCCGAGCAGCTCTTCGGGCTCGTCGACCAGGATCCGGAACGACCGGTCGATCTTCTCGCCGCCCAGGCTGATGTCGTGGACGACGCTCTCGCTGCGGGTCTGGCCGGTCCAGCGGGTGGTGACGCCGAAGCGGGCCGCTGCCCGGGTCGGATCGGCGTTGATGCCGGCGACCACTTCGCCCAGGGCGTCCAGGTCGAGGTCGTTGACGATGTTGCGGGTCATGGTGTCTTGCACGTCTTCACTCCTTGTCTTGATGGTTCAGGGTCTTGGCGGTCAGGCAAAGGCGGGCGCGGCCGCGTCGACGCGGGCGAGCTGGGCCGGCGAGATCGCACCGAGCGTGGCGCGGAACTTGGGGTGGCGCAGGCCTGAGCCGATATAGGTCCAGCGCAGCGCCTGGTGCTGCTGCGCCAGGATCGCCTCGTGGTCGTGGCGCGGCAATGTCCGCCCAGCCGCGCTCTCGAACGCTGCCAGGTTGAGCGAAGACTGCGTCTTCAGGCCAGCGTCGAGGAACATGGCGATCTCGAAATATTCGTCGATCGCGGCCTTGATCTCGCTCTCGCTACGGCCGTCGGCGAGCGCCTCGACCATCAACGTGTCGAGCTTGGCGTGCTGCGCCTCCTCCATCCAGTGATGCCTGAGCAGGCTGGCGAACAAGGGCTCGATGCTGACGTCGTCGCGGACGCTGTCGACATAATGGCTCTGCGTCATCCATTCGATCTGCAGGATCAGCAAGGCGACGCTGAGTGGGTCGTGGCTCAGCACCTTGGCCGCGATCGCCTCGGGCGGGCCGATCACCGCGCATTCATGGCCGAAGCCGGTCTTGAAGACCTCGTGGAAGCGCTTGAACAAATGGATGTGCTTGGCTTCCTCGGATGCGAACTGGAGGAAGGCGCGGACCCGATGGTCGTCGCCGTTCAGCCGCGGGCGGGCATGATCGAGCACGAACGGCAGGACGAATTCCTCGACGAGACCGAAGATGCACAGATAATCGTGGCCGCGGATCTGGTTGAAGATGAGCCGCTCTCGCGCGCTCAGCCCCTCGAGCCGCGCGGTGCGCGCGAGCGCCTCCGGCATGAACGGGCGGGTGAAATCGAGCGCCGCATCGGGGGCGATGACATCCTCGAGCTTCCACGCCGCCCGGGTCGAGGCGGCGAGGATCGCGGGATAGGTGAAATCGTGAAACATGATGGTTCCTTTATTCCGGTGTGGGGAAGGGGCTCAGGCCAGCGGCGGCACGTTGCTTGCCGAGGCGATCATCACCGCGGCGACCATGATCGCGACGCACGAGGCCACGACTTGGGACAGGCCAGGGAAATTACCGAACATTGCTTCTTCCTTTCAGTGGATCGACGACGGGTCGTCCGATGGGCCCCAGATGGCGGGCCGATGTGGAAAGCAGCGTTGGCAAAAGCGTGTGAATTGCCCGCTCACCGGGGGCGTGTTACTTTCCACGCTTCTGCGAACGGGAGGGCGCCGGCGTGGAGCTTCGCCTGCTGGGACCGATGGCCTTGCTGCGCGACGGCAAGCCGATGGCCTTGCCCGCGTCGCGCAAGACGCGCGCATTGCTTGCCTATCTCGCGGTCAGCGGCAAGCCCGAGCGGCGCGAGCGCCTCTGCCATCTGTTCTGGGAAACGCCGGACGATCCGAGGGGCGCGCTGCGCTGGAGCCTGAGCAAGCTGCGCGGCCTGTTTGGCGACGCGATCATTGCCGATCGTGAAACCGCCAGGCTCGATGCGGCTGATCTGCAGATCGACTGGCACAGGCTGGGCAACGCCGATCGGGGCGGATTGGACAAACTCACGATCGAGGATCTCGAATCCCTCGCGGGCGTGCGCGGCGAATTCCTGGAGGGGCTGGAGCTGTCCCGCTGCGATGCCTTCTCCGCCTGGTGCGTGGCGCTGCGCGAGGATGGGCGGAAATGGCAGGCGGCGATCTGCGCCGAGCTTGCCGGCCGCGACATCGCGCCGGATTGCGCGCTTTCTTATGCCCGCGCCTGGGCCGAGCTCGAGCCAGCGAGTCCGAACGCCAACGCCGCCCTGGTCCGGCTCCTCGATGCCGCGGGGCGGGGCCAGGAGGCCGAGCAGCAAAAGGCGATCGGCATTCGCCGCCTGAACGACGGCGGCGCGCCTATACCGGCCGCGCTGCGCACGACGCCGGCCCCTGCGGAAGCGGGGCCGGAGCCGCGCGTCCAGCATATCCACTTCTGCACCGCCAGCGACGGGACGGGGCTTGCCTATTCGCTGGTCGGCGACGGGCCGCCTCTGGTGAAGGCGGCGAACTGGCTCAACCATCTCGAGTTCGATTTCGACTCGCCGGTGTGGCGGCACTGGATCGCGGCCTTTTCCGACGGGCGCACGCTGCTGCGCTATGACGAGCGCGGCAATGGGCTGTCGGACTGGAGCGCACCGTTCAGCTTCGAGGCGTTCGTCGACGACCTGGAGAGCGTGGTCGACGCGGCGCAGCTGGACCGGTTCGACATGATCGGCATCTCGCAGGGCGCGAGCGTCGCTATCGCTTATGCGGTGCGGCATCCCGAGCGGGTCCGCCGGCTGCTCATCTATGGCGGCTATGCCGCCGGCTGGGCGGTCCGGGCGAATCCCGAGGAGGTCGCGCGGCGCCAGGCGATGCTGGTCCTGACGCGCGAGGGCTGGGGCCTGGACAATCCCGCGTTCCGACAGCTCTTCACCTCGCTCTATCTGCCCGATTCGACCGTCGAGCAATCGGACTGGTTCAACGAGCTGCAGCGCATGACGACTTCGCCGGAGAATGCGGAAGAGCTGCAGCGCGTGCTTTCGCTGCTCGACGTGCGCCCGCTACTTGGCAAGGTGGCGGTGCCGACCCTGGTTGCCCATTCGACCAGGGACGCCGTCATTCCATTCGAGGCCGGACGCGGCATCGCGGCGCGCATCCCCGGCGCGCGCTTCGCGGCGATCGAGAGCGCCAATCACCTGCTCGTCGAGCAGGAAGCGGGGTGGAAGCGCTTCGTCACGATCGCGCGCGAGTTTCTCGACTAGCCTCCCGGGGTCCAGCTTGGGACTGACTTGGCTGTTACTTCGGCTCCGACTCGGGAAACGATCCGCCAGGTCATCAAGTCAATCTGGTTAACGTGGAAACCGTTTCGGGTCTGTACAATGCACCCCGCAAATAGTCACTTATAAAGGGGTATTATGCCGCGAATATGCTCCTGCAATTCACTTTTTGCAGTCTTACCGTAATTCTACGATTTGTGGCCAATACTGGATCGCATTTATCATTCATTAACTCCATCTGGCCACAAAGATTGCATTGCCAGTTGAAGAGATCATTTGTGCGGGTGCCCTTATAGCCCGCACAGACTACCTCCCGACAAAGCGAAAATCAGTCGCACGGATCGGGCGATTGGTTCCGGCTCCCACGATCGGCTTCCTTCGCTCGCTGCGGTGAAGGCGTGCCTCTCCTCGCGGCGAGACTGAGGTACACATGTCCAAACGCCTGCTCTTCACGGCAGCCCTGCTGGCTTCGAGCCACGGCGCCTTCGCGCAACAGATTCCCAATGCCGGCACCCAGATCCGGCAAATCCCGGCGGCCCCCGAACAGGTGCCGACCGCGCCCATCTTCCAGGTTGAGCCGCGCGCGGTCGAGGCCGAGACCGGCCCGGCGGGCGCGTCGGTGCAGGTCAACGTGCTGCACGTGACCGGGCAGACCCTGTATTCCGAAGCGGAGCTGATTGGGGCCAGCGGCTTCACGCCCGGAAGTAATCTGAGCCTCGCCGAGCTGCGCGCGCTCGCCGCCCGCATCACCGCCTTCTACAACGGGCAGGGCTATTTCCTGACGCAGGCCTATCTGCCGCCGCAGGACATCAGCGCAGGCGCGGTGACCATTGCCATCCTCGAAGGGCGCTATGGAGAAGTCACTGTCAACAACAGTTCGCATCTGCGCGACAGCGTCGCCAGACGCACGCTTTCCGGGCTGGACAGCGGCGACATCGTTGCCAGCGCTCCGCTCGAGCGCCGCCTGCTCCTGCTTTCAGACATTCCCGGCCTCATCGCGCGATCGACCCTGTCACCGGGCAGCGCGGTCGGCACGTCCGACCTCACCATCGAGCTCGAGCCCGGGCGCCGCATTACCGGCAGCGTCGAGGCGAACAATGGCGGCAATCGCTACACCGGGCCCTACCGGGCCGGCGGATCGATCGACTTCAACGATCCCACCGGCATTGGCGACAGGCTGAGCGCGCGCGTACTCGCCTCGCCCTCGGGCCTCGCCTACGGCCGCCTGTCCTATCAGGCGCCGATCGGGGCGCTGACCCTCGGCGTCGCCTACTCGCATCTGCGCTACGATCTCGGCCGCGAGTTCAGCGGCCTCGACGCGGACGGCACCGCCGACATTGCGAGCCTTTACGCTTCCTATCCCCTGATCCGATCGCGCGACACCAATCTCTACGCGCTCGCCAGCGTCGAGGCGCGCTGGTTCACCGACCGGATCCGGCTGATCGACATCGAGACCGACAAGAGGAGTCAGGCGGCGACATTGGGCATAGCCGGCGATTCGCACGACCTTCTCGGCGGCGGCGGCTGGACCAATGTCTCGCTCGGCTGGACGTTCGGCAATCTCGACATCCGCACCCCGCTCGACCGCGCCATCGACGACCTCACCGCGCGCACCAACGGCCACTACAATCTGGTGCGCTTCGCCGCCGCCCGGCTGCAGACGATCAGCGGGCCGCTCTCCCTCTATGCGTCGCTGCGCGGCCAGCTCGCCTTCGACAATCTCGACAGCTCGGAGAAGATGGAATTGGGCGGCGCCTATGGCGTGCGCGCCTATCCCGAGGGCGAGGCTTATGGCGACCAGGGATTCCTGCTCACCGCAGAGGGCCGGCTGATGCTCAATCGCTGGACCGGATCGCTGCCGGGCCAGCTCCAGCTGATCGCCTTCGTCGATTACGGCCAGGTCGATTATGCCCACAATCCCTGGTTCACGGGACCCAATCGCTCCCACCGCAGCGGTTACGGCGCCGGACTGAACTGGTTCGGGCCCGACAATCTCATCCTGCGGGCCTCCTATGCCCGCCGCTTCGGCGACCAGATCTCCACCTCCCAGCCCGACCATGCCGGCCGGTTCTGGTTCCAGATCGTCAAGCTCTTCTGAGCGGTGCGCCCTGCAATCCGACCGAACATATTCAAAAAGGGACCACGCTCATGATCGCCCGCACCCAGTCAAACGGCATTCGCACCCGCCTCTTCCTGCTCGCCTCGACCGCGATCGCCCTGTCCGGGCTCGCCACCGCCGCACAGGCGCAGAACCTGCCGACCGGCGGCAACGTCTCCACCGGCGCGGCGACGATCGCCCAGCGCGGCGGCGACCTCACCATCCGTCAGTCGAGCCAGAATGTCGCGATCAACTGGGATAGCTTCAACATCGGTCGCAGCAACAGCGTCCAGTTCGTCCAGCCGAACAGCCGCTCGGTCTCACTGAACCGGGTGCTCGGCGCCGATCCTTCGGTGATCCTCGGCCGCCTTACCGCCAACGGCCAGGTGTTCCTGATCAACCCGAACGGCGTGCTGTTCGGCCGCGGCGCGCAGGTCAATGTCGGCGGGCTTGTCGCCTCGACGCTCGACATGTCCGACTCCGACATTGCGGCTGGCAATCATGTCTTCGCCGGGACGAGCCGCGCAGCGGTCCTCAACGAGGGCACGATCACCGCCGCCCGCGGCGGCTATGTCGCCCTGCTTGGCGCAAGCGTTGGCAATCAGGGGGTAATCTCGGCACAGCTCGGCACGGTCGCGCTTGCCGCCGGCGAGCGCATCACCCTCGACGTCGCCGGCGACGGCCTGCTCAACGTCGCCGTCGATACCGGCGCGGTCCAGGCGTTGGTCAGCAATGGCGGCATGATCCGCGCCGACGGCGGCCATGTGCTGTTGACCGCGCAGGCCGCCGGCCAGCTGCTGCACACCGTGGTCAACAATACAGGCATCATCGAGGCGCGGACGATCTCCAACCGCGAAGGCAGCATCCTGCTGCTCGGCGACATGCATAGCGGCATTGTAAACCTGTCGGGCAGGCTCGACGCCAGCGCGCCGCGCGGTGGCGATGGCGGCTTCATCGAAACCTCCGCCGCCCGCGTCAACATCGCCGACGGCGCCAAGGTCACCACGGCCGCCTATTACGGCACGACCGGCTCGTGGCTGATCGATCCCGAGGACTTCAACGTCGGAGGCGCGAACAGCAACATCTCGGGGGCGACGCTTTCGGCCCTGCTGGTGACCAACAGCGTCATCATCAACACCTTGCCCGGCCCCGACGCGACCGTCCCGGGCGCGCCGCCGATCACCACGCTCGGCACCTCGACTCCGGGCAACGGCGACATCAACATCAACGAACCGATCGCCTGGGTCGCCTCGTCCAACGCGACGACCCTGACGATGAACGCCTTCCGCGACGTCAACATCAACGCCGCGATTACCGCGACCAACGGCAACGTCGTCGCCTGCTGCGGCCGCGATGTGAACGTCAACGCGGCGGTTACGACCACCAACGGCTCCATCCTCCTCAACGCCGGCCGGAACGTGAACGTCTATCACGTGCTGACCACGACCGACGGCAACATCGCGCTCTGCGCCGGCCACAATGTCCATATCGAGGCCGCAATCACCCTGACGCGCGGCTCGACCATTCCCGCCCAGAGCCTCGGCCTGGCGCCGGGCCTGCTGCTCATCGTCGGTGCCGACGGGACAGGGCCGGGCATCGAGGGCGGCGTGCTTGAATTCACGGCAGCCGCCCCGCCGATCACGGTCACCGCGACCGACGTCGTCATCAACTACAACCCGGTCTCCTATGCGCAGCCGACCGACTATTCGACGCGGTTCGTCCTCACCGAGGGCGCATCGCTGACCCAGCGCATGCTGCTCTTCCCGGACAGCAGCAAGGTGTTCGACGGCACGACAAACACCGTGTTGACCGGCTTCAGGACCAATCCGGTTTCCGGCCTGCCGGTCGGCGTCACCCTCGTTGCCGGCCCCGGCGCCACTGCTGTCTTCGACGACGGCGCCGAAGGCACGAACAAGGGCATCACCTATAGCGGCTACACATTGGGCGGCCCGAATGCCGGCCAATATGCGCTGGCCGGATCGTGCTGCGTGTCGACCTTCAGGACCAGGGGTACGATCACCCCGGCCCCGGTCGTGGTGCCGACGCCGACGCCAACTCCCACGCCGACGCCGACGCCGACTCCCACGCCGACGCCGACCCCAACTCCCACGCCCACGCCCACGCCCACGCCCACGCCGACGCCAACGCCAACACCGACGCCGACCCCAACTCCGACACCGACGCCCACGCCGACGCCAACCCCGACTCCTGCGCCGACGCCCACACCCACACCGTCCCCCACGCCGACGCCGACTCCGACGCCTGCGCCGACCCCGACTCCGACGCCGGCTCCCGCGCCGACACCGACCCCCACGCCGACGCCGCCGCTCGCCGGCGCCCCGGGCATGGGGCCGAACGGCGGCAACCTGGGAGGCGAAGTCGGACCGCTGCTGACAACGGCGCCGCAATTGCTGAACTTCGCGGTGGTCGGCCCGGGTGTGAAGATGCCTGCCGCACAGCTCCAGCAGCCCGCGCCGGCGATCGTCGCGCCGGCACCGCAGCCCGCGGTCCGTGCTCCCGCGCCGGTCGCGCCCGCCCCGATCGTCTACGCGCCGAAGCAGGACCGCAATTGAGCCGAAGGCCTCCGCAGCGGCACCGCCTGCAGGGCCTTCTTGCCCTGCTGGTGGGGCTGGCCGCGCCGGCGGCGGCCGTGCCGCCGAGTACCGCGCCGAGCGATTTTGCCGAGGCCGCATCGCCCTCGGCGCGGCGAATGGCCGATTGGGCGGTCGCCAATAGCGACACGAACGGCCGGCCTTTCGTGGTGGTCGACAAGCTTGCCGCCAGGGTCTTCGCATTCGATCCGACCGGCGTCCTGGTCGGCGCGACGCCGGCCTTGCTCGGCCTCGCCCGCGGCGACGACAACAGCCCTGGCATCGGCACCATGCGCCTGGCCGACATCTCCCCCGCGCAACGCGTTACGCCCGCGGGCCGCTACGAAGCCCATCTCGGCGCGAACCTCGCCGGGCACCGAATCCTGTGGGTCGATTATGACGCGGCGGTCTCGCTCCATCCGGTCGTGACCTCCAATGCCGCCGAACATCGCCTGCAGCGCCTGGCGACGGCGTCGATCCTCGACAACCGGATCTCCTATGGCTGCATCAACGTGCCGGCGCGATTCTATGCGCGGGTGATCCAGCCGCTCTTCGCTCCGGCCGACGGGGTGGTCTACATCCTGCCCGAGACGAGGCCGCTGGAGAGCCTGCTCCGCGCGCCGGGCTGAGCCGACCGCCCTCCCAACAATGGAATGAACTGGGAGAAGGGGTGCCTCGGCGCGGACATCTTCCTTTTCCCAGTTCCGCTTGCGGGTGAGGGTCTTGTTCCTGCCAAAGCCCCAGCGAGGTCCAATCAAGCCGCCGCGGGAAACTCCGCGTGGACCGAGCGCGTCTCCGGCAGCACGTAGACGACGCCCCTGGTGCCTGAGAAAGCCGGCCTGATCATGGTTTCGAACACCGCGGGCGAGACGTTGATGCAACCATGCGAGATGCGGTTGTCGGCGGCGGTCGAACTCGCCAGCCGCGCCAGCCGATTGGCGGTCGCAAGGCCCGGCTTCACGTCGGTCGCGCGATGCACCGAGATGGCGGCAGCATAATCCACCCAGAGAATGTCCTGGCCGGCGAGGTTGCGGCCCAGGCTTGCCTCGAAGCGCCCGGCCGGCGTGATTCGCTCCGCCGGACTGATCGAGGCGAGCGGGCGGTCGCCAATCCCCGGCGGCGAATCGTCTCCGCGGGCCAGGCCCAGCAGCACCGGGGCATCGCCAAGCAGCGCGCCGTCCGGCGCGAAGACGAACATCCTGGCATTGGCCTTGTCGACGATCATGAACGGCATGAGGCGATTGTCGCCCGAGCGCTGCACCCAGTCCGCGACCTGGCGCGCTTCGGCGGACACCGGCGCGCTGGAGACACGGGCGAGCGGCCCGCCGATGGGCGCGGGCGCGCGATCGGCGAGGCCCGCAGACGGCGCCGCGAGGGCGATCGCGAGCAGACCGGAAGAGACGAGCAGGCGCAAGCCGAAGCGTTTCCGCAATGCGGTCCCACGGAAATTGGCGCTGCCGTCCGGATTATCATTTTGCCTGTCATTCATCGTCGATCTCCTGCGTGGCCATGGCAGGGGGCCGATCGGGCGGCGGGTCAACGCGCGAAAAAGCGGCGTCCTCGACTGGGACGATTGCCGGCTCGATCCTAATGACGTGGCAGGTCGCCGGCCGCACCGGTAGAATCACGCACCGGCCGTTAAGGCCTCGCACGACCTCTGCTGTTAGGCGGGGCGATGCACCCAAGATTTTCCATCAAAGTCGATCGCCGCCGCGACCTGGTCACGATCGTCCTGACCGGCCTTCTCCAGCCCGAAGACGTCGCCGATTTCTTCGCGGCGCGGCGCAAGGCGCATGCGATGCTGAGCTGCGCGCGCGGGCGGCATGTCACACTCACCGACCTTCGCGCGATGAAGATCCTGCCGAAGGAGACAGTCGACGCCTTCACCACATTGCTTGCCGCGCCCGAGTCGCGCGCGCGCCGCCTTGCCTTCGTCGTCGTCCCGACTCTCGTCCGCGGCCAGCTGATGCGCATCCTCGCCGGCCGCGATTGCCGCTGCTTCGACGACATGGCGCAAGCGGAAGCCTGGCTGGCTGAGGAGGACGACATCATTCGCGCAGCCCGCGTCCGCCACGAGGCCGAACGAAACGTCGTGCCGCTCCTGCGTTCCGTCGCCTGAAGCGGTTTCCAGCTGATCGGGGACGACGTCGCCTCCTTGTGGTAGCGAGCCATTCTTCGATGGGAGGCGCCGATGAAATGGCTGATCGCATTGCTGGCCCTGATCGCGGTGGCACCGGCAATGGCGTGCCCGCCCCCACCGCCCGGCTATCGCCCGCCGAGCCCCGAAGAGGCATTGCGCAGCCGTGTGATGGGCGCCCCCAATATCGTTTACGCCGTCGTGGAAAGTGCGATCCAGGGGGAAGGGAGCGCACTCAACCGCACGGCGCCCGGCCATATCCGCATCATGCACGTCTACAAGGGCGGCCTGCGCATGGGTCAGCGCATTCCCATGTACGGCCTGCTGGCCCGGACCGACTGCGGCAATATCGAATATTCGCGCGAGCATGCACGGCAGGGCGCCTACGGCGTGCTGCTGATGCGGAACTGGAACGGCCAGGACCCGGTGCCGTTCGTCCGCTTCGAAAGCCAGGCGACGGTGGATGAGATGCTTCGGCTGGGGCTGATTGAAAGCGCGGGTGGCGGGCGCCAGGCCGCGACCGGCGCTCAAGCCAATTGAGCTGCCGGATCACGGCAAGGTTGCCGGACCGCCGCGGCGAGAGGGCTTACGTCAGGGGTGTTGGTCAGCTCGACGGCATTGCCCGCGCGCAAGGCCATAGCCGCCATATCCGCCCGATTTGAAACCACATTGCCGCTGTTGGACATGGCCGACTTAACTGCTGTCCAGCGACGGCGGAGGCGGCCGGGCGGAGCGAACTTTCGCTTGCACGCGAGCCGCGTTAGAGTCGGAGCCGCGTGTCACGCGTGAGGAGGACTCACATTGCTGGTCTGGGCCGCGTTCATGGTCGCGATCTCCACTCCGGTCGAAACCTCGGCGTGTCCGATCACGCCCCCGGCCGTTAATGACCAAGCCTGGCGCAGTGCCTGCGATGCCGCGATCGCCAGGGCAACCGATCCTCGGCTGAAGGCCGAGCTGCTGTTCCGCAGTGCCTATGCGTATAACGAGCATGACGGCTATTTCGACGCCGTAAGGGCGTTGCAGGAAGCCACTCGGCTCGATCCAGCCCACGCGCTCGCCTGGCACGAGCTGAGCTACACCGAAAATGCACTCGGCAATTACACTCCGGCCGAGCAGGCCGCAGATCGCGCGATCGCACTCACGCCTGATCGGGCCGCTTCCTACCAGGAGCGCGGCATGGCCCGTCACCATCTGGGAAATCTCGAAGGCGCTTATGCCGACCGGGACCGGATCGTCCGGATGGCGCCCGACGACGCTGGCGCATTGCTCGGCCGTGCCGACGATGCCTTGTGGCTTGGCCGCTTCGACCAGGCGGCTGCCGATCTCGCTGCGGCCGCGGCGCACGCGCGCGATGACGGGCAGCGTGGGCGTATCGAGCGCTCGCGCAACGTGCTGCAGCTCTGGCGGACCCGTTCCGGAGCGGCGGACCCCGGTGCCGCCTGCGTCTGGCCAGACAACGATGCCGCGCTCCGGCCCGGCTTCATCGGCGACTGCTCCGCCGCCTTCCTTGCCGAAACGCGACCGGCAAAGCGGGCGGAATACCTCACATTTCGCTCGATGGCCTGGCTCGTCGCCGCGCAGGACAGCGAGGCCTCGACCGGGGACCGCAAGATCGCCGTCGCGCTCGATCCGGGCAATGCCGACATGCATGCCAATCTCGGTTTCGCGTATCTCAGCGCCCGGCATAGCTGGGCTGCCTCGCGCGAGTTCGACCGCGCGCTGGCGATCAGGGAAAGCTGGATGGGACTCGCCGGCCGGGCCTCCGCAAAGTACAATCTCCGCGACCCCCGGGGCGCCCTCGCGGACGCCCGGCGCTCATTCGAAATCCAGCCCAATGAGCTGGCGCTCACCGTCCTCGGCGACCTGTCCCACGACCGCGGCGACACCGCCAGCGCGAAGCTCTACTGGATGGGGGCGTATCATCTCGGCGGCCGCGACGATGGGTTGATCGAGCGGCTGCGATCGATTGGTGTCGACCATCCGGAGAACGAGCCGGTTCCGCGATGATCCGACGACCGGCGGCAAGGAAAAGGCCCCGCATCACTGCGGGGCCTTCCTTGTTTCAGCGCTGAGCGCCTCAGCTTCTAATCGTCGTCGCGGGTCAGGAAGGCGGGCGCGAACTCGGGCGCGGGGCCGTCGTCGTTGCTGCGCTCCGGGCGCGGGCCGCGATCGGGGCGATCGCCGCCGCCTTCGCGACGCGGGCCGCGGTCACGACCGCCGCCACCGCCGCCGCCGCCGCCGTCGCGGCGGGGGCCACGACCACGGTCGCCACCGCCACCGCCGCCGTCACGGCGCGGGCCGCGATCGGGGCGATCGCCGCGCGGGCGATCTTCGCGGCCTTCGCGCGGAGGACGGGTGTCCTCGAGCTCGGCGCCGGTCTCCTGATCGACGACGCGCATCGACAGCCGGACCTTGCCGCGCGGATCGACCTCGAGAACCTTGACCTTGACCTCCTGGCCTTCGGCCAAAGCGTCGCGGACATTCTCGACACGCTCGTTGCGGATCTCGGAGACGTGGACGAGGCCGTCCTTGCCGCCCATGAAGTTCACGAACGCGCCGAAATCGACGATGTTCACGACCTTGCCCTGGTAGACCTTGCCGACCTCGGGCTCCTCGACGATGCCCTGGATCCAGCGGCGGGCCGCTTCGATCTGGGAAAGATCGGACGAGCTGATCTTGATCACGCCCTCGTCGTCGATGTCCACCTTGGCGCCGGTTTCCGCGACGATCTCGCGGATCACCTTGCCGCCGGTGCCGATGACGTCGCGGATCTTCGCCTTGTCGATCTGCATCGTCTCGATCCGCGGCGCGTGAGCCGAAAGCTCCTCGCGGGTGTGATCGAGCGCCTTGGACATCTCGTTCAGGATGTGGGCGCGGCCCTCATTCGCCTGGGCGAGCGCGACCTTCATGATCTCCTCGGTGATGCCGGCGATCTTGATGTCCATCTGCAGAGAGGTGATGCCCTCGCTGGTGCCGGCGACCTTGAAGTCCATGTCGCCGAGATGATCCTCGTCGCCGAGGATGTCGCTGATCACCGCGAAATCCTTGCCTTCGAGGATCAGGCCCATGGCGATGCCGGAAACCGGCCGCTTCAGCGGAACGCCCGCATCCATCATCGCCAGCGAGCCGCCGCACACCGTCGCCATCGACGACGAGCCGTTGGACTCGGTGATGTCGGAGAGGACGCGGATCGTGTAGGGGAATTCGTCGTGGGTCGGCAGCACCGGATGCAGCGCGCGCCACGCCAGCTTGCCATGACCCACTTCACGACGGCCCGGCGCGCCGAAGCGGCCGACTTCGCCGACCGAATAAGGCGGGAAGTTGTAGTGGAGCAGGAAGCGCTCGTAGCTGAGGCCGGTGAGGCCATCGATCATCTGCTCGGATTCCTTGGTGCCGAGCGTGGTCGTGCAGATCGCCTGGGTCTCGCCCCGGGTGAAGAGCGCCGAACCATGGGTGCGCGGCAGGAAGCCGACGATCGCCTCGATCGGCCGGATCTGGCTGGTGGTGCGTCCGTCGATGCGCTGGCCGTCCTTGAGGATGGCGGTGCGCACGATCTCGGCTTCCAGCTTCTTGACCAGCTTGTTGGCGGCCATCTGATCCTGCGGGGCCGCATCGGCGAACGCCGTCTTGGCCTTGGCGCGGGCATCGGCGAGGGCGTTCTGGCGAGCCGATTTGTCGGTCAGCTTGTAGGCGGCGGCGATGTCCTTGCCGATCAGCGTCTTGAGCTTGGCCTTGGCGGCGGAAAGATCCGCCTGCTCGGCCATGTCCCAGGGATCCTTGGCGGCTTTCTCGGCCAGCTTGATGATCGCATCGATCACCTTCTTGCACTCGCGATGGGCGAACATGACGCCGCCGAGCATGATCTCTTCCGAAAGCTCCTTGGCTTCGGATTCGACCATCATCACCGCATTATGGGTGCCGGCGACGACGAGATCGAGCTCGCCGGCGCGGACTTCGTCCATCGAGGGGTTGAGCTGATATTCGCCATTGGCGTAGCCGATGCGGGCGGCGGCGATCGGGCCCATGAACGGAACGCCCGACAGGGTCAGGGCGGCCGAGGCGGCGATCAAGGCGAGGATGTCGCTCTCGGTCTCGCCGTCATAGGACAGGACCTGCGCGATCACGTTGATCTCGTTGTAGAAGCCCTCGGGGAAGAGCGGGCGGATCGGCCGGTCGATCAGGCGGCTCGTCAGAGTCTCCTTTTCGGTGGCGCCGCGCTCACGCTTGAAGAAGCCGCCCGGGATGCGCCCGGCGGCCGAGAATTTCTCCTGATAGTGGACGGTGAGCGGGAAGAAATCCTGCCCCTCCTTGACGCTCCTCGCCGCGGTGACCGCGCAGAGGACGACGGTTTCGCCGTAGGTCGCGAGAACCGCGCCGTCGGCCTGGCGGGCAACGCGGCCCGTTTCGAGAGTGAGCGTCTTGCCGCCCCACTCGATTTCGACTTTCTTCATATTGAACATTCGATTTCCTTCAAACTCCCGCGGCCATATGCGGCGGGGGCCTCAATTGCGGGCCTGATGCCCGGCTTGCTGGACCCATATGGTCCATCCCCGACGCCTGCCGAATGCGGGCGCCGGATGTGCGAAGCGGCCCGATCAAGGGCCGCCTCAATGGTCTATTTACGAAGGCCGAGCTTCGCGATCAGAGCTGCGTAGCGCGCATTGTCCTCGCGCTTGAGATAATCGAGCAAAGAGCGGCGCTTGTTGACGAGCATCAGCAGGCCGCGCCGGCTGTGATTGTCCTTGGCGTGGGTCTTGAAATGCTCGGTGAGGTTGACGATCCGCTCGGTGAGGATCGCGACCTGCACCTCGGGGGATCCGGTGTCGCCCGAAGACTGGGCGTTGTCCTTGATGATTTCCTGCTTGCGCTCGGCTGTAACCGACATCGTCTACTCCTTTTTCAGTTCACAGGTTGAAGCCGCGCAACACGCGAAGACTATCTTCGCCAAGCTCCACGAGCGCGACCGGAACATGATTGTCGGTCGCAAGGTAGAGGCCGGGCTGTGCGGCAATCCCGATCAACACACGCCCCTGGCGGAGCGCCCCTGCCTGATCGGGGGAGACGGGTAGAGCCGGGATGTCGTCCAGCCCCGCCGTCAGCGGCAGGAGGCATTGTTCAAGGGTGCGGCCCTTAGCGCTTTCGGCCAAATTGTCCAGCGAAATCGCCTGTTCGAGAGAGAAGGGGCCGGCTTTGGTGCGGCGTAACATGGTGACGTGGCCGACGGTTCCGAGGGCGCGGGCGACATCGCGGGCGAGGGAGCGGATGTAGGTGCCTTTGGAGACGCGGGTGGAGAGTGTGATGGAAGGAAGAGGAGTAGAAGGAAGAAGACCCTCATCCCAACCTTCTCCCGCGAGCGGGAAAAGGGGCGCGCCGGCGCGGGTCTCTCTCTTTCCCCTCTCCCGCTTGCGGGAGAGGGTAGGGTGAGGGTCCTCTTCCTTCTTTACTTCCAGGCTGTGCACCGTCACCCGCCGAGACGTCATCTCGACCTCTTCACCGGCACGCGCCCGGTCGTAGGCGCGCTTTCCATTGACCATTAGCGCCGAATAAGCAGGCGGAACCTGTTCGATCTCCCCCGCGAAGCGGGGCAGGATCGCCTCGACTTCGGACAAAGTCGGACGGCCTTCTGACGTGGCAACAACCTTGCCCTCCAGGTCCAGCGTGTCAGTCTCTTCCCCGAACGCAATGGTGAACTCATAGACCTTGTCGGCGTCGAGCATACGCCCGCTGAGCTTGGTCGCCTCGCCCAGCGCCACCGGCAGCACGCCGCTCGCCAGCGGGTCGAGCGTGCCGCCATGGCCGACCTTCACCTTTGGATATTCGCCCTCGCGGAGCGCGCGTTTGACCGCGCCGACGATCTGGGTCGAGCCCGGCCCGACCGGCTTGTCGATGACGATCCAGCCATGCACGAAATGCGGGCTAGCGGCCGCGGCGCAACCTGTCCGGCTTGGCATCGCCCTCCGGCAGCATCGCGCGGACGTGCGGCACCAATGGGTGCTGCGGCAAAGGCGGCAGCTCGACGCGGCCGGTGGCGATCATTGCGAATGCGGTGAAGAGCGGCCCGACCATTTGAAATCCCCCAGTGCAGGCCAGAGATATGGTGCGCGTGGCGGGCTTTCAACGGGGGATGGAAAGGGGGTTCGGGGTTGGGGTGGGTTCAGCTCGACCTATCGCTCTAGTCCCTCGCAGCCGCCGCCCGGGTCAGGCTCAGGTGGAGCTGCTCGCCGTCCACTTCGGCTATCCGCTCCATATAGTGGCGGCGACAGAGCGAGACGTAGCGGTCGTTGCCACCGATCTCGGTCTGGGCGCCCTGCTTGACGGCGCGGCCATCGGCGTCGACGCGCAAGTTCATCGTTGCCTTGCGGCCGCAATCGCAGACCGCCTTCAGCTCGACCAGCGAGTCGGCGAGGGCGAGCAGGTGGACGCTGCCCTCGAACAGGTTGGCCTGGAAATCGGTGCGCAGGCCGTAGGCCAGGACCGGGATGCCGAGATCGTCGCAGATCGAGGCGAGCTGGACGACCTGGGCGCGGGTCAGGAACTGCGCCTCGTCGATCAGGATGCAGTGGAGCGGGCGCTTCTTGAGCTCCTCCTCGACGGCGGCGCGGATGTCGGTCGCGGCGTCGTAGAGATTGCCGGCCGCCTCCAGCCCGATGCGCGAGGCGATGATGCCGCGCTCGACCCGGTCGTCGATCGCGGCGGTGTAGAGCATGGTCTGCATGCCGCGCTCGCGATAGTTGAAATCGGCCTGGAGCAGGGTCGTCGACTTGCCCGCGTTCATCGACGCATAATAGAAATAGAGCTTGGCCACGCGACGTTTCTAGCGCGCCCGCCGAGCTTGGAAAGGCGTCAGTGCCGGTGGCGCGGCGGTGGCCCGTCCGACAGGCTGATGGCGGCGACCTGGCAGCGCCAGCCGTCGGCGACGACAATGCTGTAGCGGTCGAAATCGCCGTTCGGGGCCGCGAGGAAGCGCACGTTCGAGCGATTGAGGAGACGCGGGCAGGCGCTTTGAAGGCTGGCATGATACCAGCGGCCATTGTCGGCGCGGATGAAGAGGGCGCGATTGCCGTCCGGTCGCCATTCGAGGAAGCTGCCCATGCGCGGGATCCTGACCTCGCCGGACGCATGTGCCGGACCGGAGGCGTTGGCCGGCGCAGCGCAGAGCAACGCCGCCGCAATCAACGTTTTCCTGATCATGTGCGAGCCTCCTTCTGTCAGCGGTTTCCGGTACCGCTTCAGCGATTAACCGTGGCTTAGCGTTCCGCCAACCGCTTACCCGATCGGCAGGCCGAGCAGGCGCACCACGAACCGAATGGGCGGCCCGATGATCGCCGAAACGATATGGATGTTCGCCATCGGCAGCACCACCAGCAGCAGGACGAGGACAAGAAGGCCGTAGCGGCCGAGCCGCGCATATCCCGGCGCCAGCGACCGCGGCAGCAGCCCCTGGACCGCGTGGCCGCCGTCGAACGGCGGCATCGGCAGCATGTTGAAGATGGCGAGGCTGACGTTGATCACGACGAAATTGAAGACATTGTAGAGGAGAAAATCCCAGCCCAGCCCCTCCGGTAGCGACATCCAGCGCAAGCCGGCCCACGCCAAGGCGCCGATCAGGGCAAGCAACAGGTTCATGCCGGGGCCCGCCAGCGCGACCAGCATCATGTGGACGCGCGGATTGCGCAGCCGGTGGGCGACCACCGGCACCGGCTTCGCCCAGCCGAACAACGGCGCGCCGCTCACCGCCAGCACCAGAGGCAGCGCGACCGTCCCGATCGGATCGACGTGGCGGATGGGATTTAGGCTCAGCCGCCGCATGCGCCTGGCGGTCGGATCGCCGAACGCATTGGCCACCCAGCCGTGCGAGACTTCGTGCAGCACGATGGCGATGACGAGCGGGATCAGCCAGGTGGCCACCCGAAACACGATATTGTCGGTGGTCATTGGTCTCGGGCCGCCCATTCTTCCGCGAGAATGGAGAACAGGACCGTGTCGCGGACATGGCCCGTCCAGGTAATCCGGTCGGCCCGGAGCACGCCCTCGCGGACCGCGCCGAGTTTGGTCATCGCCGCCTGCGAGCGGGCGTTGCGGGCATCGACGCGAAATTCGATGCGCCGGAAGCCGCAGCCGATCGCCCGGCGCATCATCAGATCCTTGACGATGAGATTGAGCCCGGTGCCGCGCATGAATGGGGAATAATAAGTGTTGCCGATCTCGAGCACGCCGCGCGCTTCATCGACGCCGAGATAGCAGCTCATCCCGATCAGCGCGCCGCCGGAGAAGATCGCGAACCCCCACAGGTTCGGCCGAGCCAGCAGGGCATCGAAGCTCGCGTCGAAATGATCGGGATCGTAGGAAATGGCGTAGATCGGCCAGATCTCCCGATCCTCGGCGCAGGCCGCCTTCAGCGCCTCGCGATGCGTCTCGGCGAGCGGCTCAAGGCGGATTTCGCCGTCGCACATCGAATCGCCGAGTGAAGCGGCCGAAGCCGCCATCAGCGGATCCAGACGTCGGCGATGCCGACCAGCTCCCAGCGATCCTCGCGGCGCTGGAGCGCATAGAGGCCGCCATTTCCGCACACCGAGCTGCATGAATAGCCGACCGTGACGAACGCGGCATCGCCGGCGAAGGCCGGGGCGGAGATGGACAGCATGGCGCAATCGTCGTTCGGCCCCTGCAGGCGCAGCGGCGCGGGCACCATGGATGGGTCGATCCTGGTCATGACGGGCGTCGTGGCCGAACGGGCGGCTTCGGCCCGCAGCGCGTTGAGCCGCTCGGCCAGGTCCGGCGCCAGCACCGCCGGGGGCGGGAGCGGCGGCGCGGCGCGCGGGCGGTTGTTGCGCTGCCCGGGCACCGGCGGCGGCGGGGCGGTCCGCACCGGCGCCGGCGCGTCTGGAACATGCCATTGGAAGCGGATTCGCACCGCATGATTGGGGATCATCGCCTCCTCGGCGCCCGGCGCAGGCGGCAATCCGTCGAGCTGCGCCGTCACGCAGGTCTGGGCGGCGCCCTCGGAGCCGCGCACCGCGACCTCCTGGGCAAGCACGGCGGCAATGACCGCCCGCGCATCGGCGGCGGTCGAGGCGACCTCCTGCGCCTGGAGCGGCGCCGCGGCGAGGGCTGCGCAGAGCAAGGCGGCCTCAATCCTCATCTTCATCCTCGTTCGCCGCAAGATCCCGCGCCACTTTCGGGTCGCGCAACAGCTTGTCGACATGGCTGCCTTCCTCGAAGCTTTCATCGAGCAGGAATTTGAGCTTGGCGGCATATTTGGTGTTCACCTTCCGCGCGACCTCGCTCTGCAGATAAGCGGTGTTTGTGCGCAGCGCCTTCAGCACCGCTTCGGCATTGGCGCCGAGCAGGGGCATGATGAAGGCGGTGGCGTGGCGCAGGTCCGGCGACATGCGTACTTCGGTCACCGAGACCATGTGGCTGGCGAGCGTCTCGTCATGGACGTCGCCGCGCATCAGGATTCCGGCAAGCGTGTGGCGCACCTGCTCGCCGACGCGAAGCAGGCGGACGGAGCGGCCTTCCTGGGTTTCGGCCTGACGTGCCATGATCAGCTCAGTCCCTCGCCTGCTGTTGGGCGGACAGACGAAGACAGTAGCGGTCGGGGGCTCGGGTTAAGGCTGACATCGCTCGCTCGGCACCCTCTCCCGCTTGCGGGAGAGGGCAGGGTGAGGGTCTTCTTCTTTTTCTTCCTTGCACGAAGAAGGAGAAGAAGACCCTCACCTCCCGCTTCGCGGGCCCCTCCTCTCCCGCAAGCGGGAGAGGGTCCTGCCAGAGAGGCTAGAGCGTCCGTTCACGCTCCTCGACCTCATAGGTTTCCAGATAGTCGCCAGCCTTGATGTCGGTATGGCCTTCGAAGGTAACGCCGCATTCGAGGCCGGCGCGGACTTCCGCGACGTCGTCCTTGAAGCGCCGCAGCGACGCGATCGTGCCGTTATAGACGATGACGTCGTCGCGGGTGATGCGCGCCCTGAGGGCCTTGCGGATGAAGCCTTCGGTGACGAGCAGGCCCGCCGCCTTGCCATGCTTGCCTGCCGAGAAGACCTCGCGGACCTCGGCCCGGCCGACGATATTCTCGATCATCAGCGGCCCAAGCTCGCCGGCCATGGCCGCACGCACCGCGTCGGTGAGATCGTAGATCACGTCATAATATTGCATGGCGACATGGTCGCGCTCGGCGATCTCGCGCGCCTTGGCATTGGGACGGACGTTGAAGCCGATGATCGGCGCGCCCGAGGCCTTGGCCAAAGTGACGTCGCTTTCGGTGATGCCGCCGACGCCGGCGTGGAGCACGCGCGCCTTGATGTCGTCGTTGGAGATCTTGTTGACCGCCGAGACGATCGCCTCGACCGAGCCCTGGACGTCGCCCTTGATGACGAGCGGGAATTCGACCGCCTGCTTCTCCTTGAGCGCGGAGAACATCGAATCGAGGCTTGCCGGCGCCGACGTGGTCCGCTTCCGGTCGATCACGCTCTGGCGGTAGGACGCGACCTCGCGGGCGCGCGCCTCGTTCTCGACGACGCTGAGCGTATCGCCGGCGGAGGGAACTCCGGACAGGCCGAGCACCTCGACCGGCAGGCTCGGCCCGGCTTCCTTCACCTGGCGGCCCTTGTCGTCGATCATCGCCCGGACCTTGCCCGAGATCGGCCCGGCGACGAAGATGTCGCCGACCTTGAGCGTGCCGCGCTGGATGAGCACGGTGGCGAGCGGGCCGCGGCCCTTGTCGAGCTTGGCCTCGACCACGGCGCCCTCGGCGGGGCGGTCGGGATTGGCCTTGAGCTCGAGCAGTTCGGCCTGGAGCGCGATCGCCTCGAGCAATTTGTCGAGCCCGGTCTTCTTGAGCGCGGAGACTTCGACGTCCTGCACCTCGCCGGACATCTCCTCGACCATGACCTCGTGCTGGAGCAGCTCCTCACGCACCTTCTGCGGATTGGCGCCGGGCTTGTCGACCTTGTTGATCGCGACGATCATCGGGACGCCGGCCGCCTTGGTGTGGTGGATCGCCTCGATCGTCTGCGGCTTCAGGCCGTCATCGGCCGCCACCACCAGGATGACGATGTCGGTGACGTTGGCGCCGCGAGCGCGCATCTCGGTGAAGGCCTCGTGGCCCGGCGTATCGAGGAAGGTGATCTTCGACTTGTCGGGCAGCGACACCTGATAGGCGCCGATATGCTGGGTAATGCCGCCGGACTCGCTGGAGACGACGTTGGCGCCGCGGATCGCATCGAGCAGGCTGGTCTTGCCGTGATCGACATGGCCCATGATGGTGACCACCGGAGGGCGCGGCTGCAAGGTCGAGGGATCGTCGACGTCCTCGTCCGACTGGATGTCGATATCGCCTTCGCTGACCCGCTTGATGTTGTGGCCGAACTCGGTGACCAGCAGCTCCGCCGTGTCCTGGTCGATCACTTCGTTGACGGTGACGGGCATGCCCATCTTGAACAGGGACTTGACCAGATCGGCGGCGCGCTCGGCCATGCGGTTGGCGAGCTCGCCGACGCTGATCGCATCGGGAACGACGACGTCGCGAACCTGCTTGGCCGACGGGCCGGACTGCATATGGGCGCGCTTTTCCTTCTCGCGCGAGCGGCGCAGCGCGGCCAGCGAACGGGCGCGGGCGTCGCCATCCTCGCCCAAGGCACGCGAGACGGTGAGCTTGCCGCGCTCGCGGCGATGCTCTTCGCGGCCGCGGGTCGGGCGGGCGGGCTCGGGGCGCTTGGCGGGCGCGTGGCCGTGGCGGGCGCGTGCGGTACGGCCCTCCTCATCCTCGTCGGCGGCCGGCGCGGTGGTTGCGCCGGGCTGAGCCTCGGTCTGCGGCTCGGCGGCGCGCTTCGCATCTTCCTCGGCCTGGAGGCGCGCGGCTTCGACGCGCTCTTCCTCGGCGCGGCGATTGTCCTCGGCGCGTCTCTTCTCATCCTCGGTCGCGGCCAAAGCCTGCTTGTCCTCGCGGCGGCGGGCCTCCTCGGTCGCGGCAAGACGTGCTTCCTCGGCCTCGCGGAGCAGCCTCTCCTGAAGCTCCTTGCGCGCCGTCGCATTGTCGAGCGGGCGCTCGGCGGGCCGGGGGGCGGGCGCCGGGGCAGGCTCGGGTGCGCGGGCGACGGGGGCGGGTGCCGCGACGGGCTCCGGCTCGTGGACCTCGGGCACGGGATCGCCGGGCCGGCGCAGGGTCCGCGCCTTCTTGGTCTCCACGATCACCGTGTTCGAGCGGCCGTGGCTGAAGCTCTGCTTCACCTTGCCAACCTCGACGGTGCGCTTGAGCCCCAAGGGCGCGCGCATCCCCAGCTTCGGCTTTTCTGTCGTCTCGCTCACTCAAAATCCTTCGTCATATTCACAGCCGACGCGTCCGCCGCGACGGCCTCTACCCCAGCTTCACGTCCGATAAAAGCGCGCCACCGGTCGAGCGCGTGGCTGACACGCGCCGCCGCGGCCCGATCGATGATGGCGGCATGTACCACATTTTCGCGGCCCAGCGCCAATGACAATATGGTTCTTTCCGCCGGTAAAACCAGACCTTGGCGGCCGCTTCCCTCCGTGCCCTGGCCAACCCGCCATGCCTGGTCGAGCTTGCGTCGGCCCTCGATGCTGGCATCGGCGGCGTGCAGCAGCAGGTGGACGGCGCCGCGCCGCGCCTCGGTCGCGATCCGGTCGGACCCGGTGGCGAGGTTGCCGGCGCGGGCCTCGAGCCCGAGCCGGTCGAGCGCATTCTGGCGCAGGGCCGCTTCGATCCGGTCGCCGAGATCGTCGGCAATGGCGATGTCGCCGGTCTTGAACGCCCGCGCCAGCGCGCCCTTGAGCTTGCCCTTGGCATTGGCGGCGTCGAGCGTCGCGCGGTCGACGCCGATCCAGGCGCCGCGGCCCGGCGCGCGAGCACGCACGTCGGGCGCAACCTGGCCGTCGGGGCCGAGGGCGAGTCGGATGAGCTCATCCCGGGCGGCGTGCCTGCCGCTCAGGATGCATTTGCGCTCGGGCGTATGGGCGTCCCTGGCACTGCCCCCGGAGTTTACCGGGGCTTGGGGCTGAGTCTTCAGCCCCTCATTGGGGAGTTTCCGCAACCGCGTCCTCCCCTTTGTCTTCGTCCTCGAACCAGTGGGCGCGGGCGGCCATGATGATCTCGTTGCCCTGCTCGTCGGTGAGGCCGTAATCGGCGAGCACGCCGCCCTTGTCCTCGGTGCGATTGGATTCACGCTGGCGGCGCTGCTCGGGGCGCTTCTTCTGGACCAGCTCGTCGGTGGCGAGATCGGCGAGGTCGTCGAGCGTCTTGATGCCCGCCTTGCCCAGGGTGACCAGCATCGCTTCGGTGAGATAGGGCATTTCGGCGAGCTCATCGGAGACGCCCATGCCACGCCGCTCCTCGCGGGCGGCCTCTTCCTGGCGCTGCAGCGCTTCCTGGGCGCGGTTCTGCAGCTCGCCGGCGAGCTCGTCGTCGAAGCCCTCGATCGAGGCAAGCTCGTCGAGCTCGACATAAGCGACCTCTTCCAGCGCGCCAAAGCCTTCGGCGACCAGCAGCTGGGCGAGCGTCTCGTCGACGTCGAGCTCGTTCTGGAACAGTTCGGAGCGCTCGACGAATTCGCGCTGGCGCTTCTCGGAGGCGTCCGCCTCGGTCATGATGTCGATCGCCGAGCCGGTCAGCTGGCTGGCGAGACGGACGTTCTGGCCGCGTCGGCCGATGGCGAGGCTGAGCTGATCGTCCGGAACGACCACTTCGATCCGGCTCTCCTCCTCGTCGATGATGACGCGCGAGACGGTCGCCGGCTGGAGGCCGTTGACGACGAAGGTCGCGAGATCCTCGGACCAGGGAATGATGTCGATCTTCTCGCCCTGCAGCTCCTGGACCACGGCCTGGACGCGGCTGCCCTTCATGCCGACGCAGGCGCCGACCGGATCGATCGAGCTATCGTGGCTGAGCACGCCGATCTTGGCACGGCTGCCCGGATCGCGGGCGGCGGCCTTGATCTCGATGATGCCGTCGTAAATCTCGGGCACTTCCTGCGCGAACAGCTTCTTCATGAAGTCCGGGTGCGCCCGGCTGAGGAAGATCTGCGGGCCCCTGTTCTCGCGGCGGACGTTGGAGATGAGCGAGCGGGTGCGATCGCCGACGCGCAGGATTTCGCGCGGGATCTGCTGGTCGCGGCGAATGACGCCCTCGGCCCGGCCGAGATCGACGACGACATGGCCGAACTCGACGCGCTTGACGACGCCGGTGATGATCTCGCCGGCCCGCTCTTTGAACTCCTCATATTGGCGCTCGCGCTCGGCGTCGCGGACCTTCTGGAAGATGACCTGCTTGGCAGCCTGGGCGGCGATGCGGCCGAACTCGATCGGCGGCAGCGGATCGACGATATAATCGCCGATCACGGCGCCGGGCTGCAGTTTCTGCGAATCCTCGAGGCTGACCTGCTTGAAATAATCCTCGACCTCCTCGACCACCTCGACGACGCGCCACAGGCGCAGATCGCCCGAGGTCGGGTCGAGCTTGGCGCGGATGTCGTTCTCCGCGCCGTAGCGGGCGCGGGCGGCGCGCTGGATCGCGTCCTCCATCGCCTCGATGACGATCATCCGGTCGATCAATTTCTCGCGCGCGACGGCGTCGGCGATCGCGATCAGTTCCGCCTTGTTCGCGGAGACGGCGCCGGGCGCCGAGGGGGCTTCAGTAGCCATGGTCAATCCTGTCCTTCTTCAGAGTCTTCGATTTCTTCGATGTCGGCGCCGTCCGTCGAAAGCGGCGCCGTCGCCTTGATGAGCCGGTCGGTCATCAGCAATTTCGCGTTGCGGATCGCGGCGAACGGGATGGCGACCTCGCCAAAGCCCTTCACGTCGATGCGAACCTTGTCGCCGTCCGTGCCGAGCAGATCGCCGGAAAGCTGCTTGCGCCCTTCATGGGGCTCATGCGGGTGGATCCGCGCCTCGTGCCCCTTCCAGTCGTCATAATCCTTGAGGCGGGTCAGCGGCCGGTCGATGCCGGGCGAGCTGACCTCGAGCCGATACGACTCCTCGATCGGGTCGGCGCCCTGCTCCTCGAGCGCGTCGAGCAGGTCGGACAGCCGCCGCGACAGCCGCGCGCATTCCTCGAGGCTGAGCTGGCGCGTGTCGGGCCGCTCGGCCATGACCTGCAATGTCGGGTCCGAGGCGCCGCCGATCATCTTCACGCGCACGAGGCTCAGCCCTTCGGCCTCGGCCTCGGGCTCGATCAATCTGGTCAGTTCGGCGATATCCGCCACGCGCGCTCCTGAAAACAAGGGCCTTCGGCGCCGGCCCCGTCCCCGGGACCAGCCTCAACGTCTGACGATGTCGAGAAAGGTGAGTCGCATATAGGAGCGACCGGGGGGCCGGGCAAGCATGGATTGAGCCGGAGCCGCGGGGCCCATGCGACGAAAGTCCCGACGACGTCGACGAACGAGCAAACCCCGACTCTCCATCGCAGGATTCGAACCCCTTCGTCGCATGGCACGGGATTTTGGAGTCCGGCGAGGCAAGGGGCCCGGTCACATTCTCAGGAGTATCAACATGAACATGTCTTCCGCCCAATCGCGCCTGTTCGTCGAGCGCGACCCGATTCCCGACCGCATCCTCGAAATCGGAATGGGCTTCTGGGCCTCCAAGGCGCTGCTCAGCGCGGTCGAGCTCGGGTTGTTCAGCGCGCTTGCTTCAGGCCCCAAGACCGGCGCGGAGCTGGAAGCGGAGCTCGGGCTGCACCCGCGCGCAACCGCCGATTTCCTCGACGCCCTGGTCGCGCTCGGCCTGCTCGCGCGGCGCGGCGATGGCGCCGCCGGCCGCTACATGAACACACCCGCCACCGCGCTTTTTCTCGACCGGCAAAGCCCCCGCTATGTCGGCGGCATGCTCGAAATGGCGAATGCCCGCCTCTATCCCTTCTGGGCCGATCTCACGCCCGCGCTTAAGACCGGCCAGCCGCAGAACGAAGTCAGGCATTCGGGCAAGCCGATGTTCGACGAGCTTTACGCCGATCCGGCCCGGCTGGAGCAGTTCATGGACGCGATGGCTGGTGTCTCGCGGGCCAATTTCGAGGCTTTCGCCGACAGGTTCGATTTCGCGCCTTATGCCAGCATGGCCGATATCGGCGGTGCGACCGGGCAGCTTTGCACGATCGTCGCGGCCCGCCATCCCCATCTCGCCTGCACCTCGTGCGACCTGCCGGTGGTGCGGCCGATCGCCGAGCGACGGATCGAGGAAGCGGGCCTCGGCTGGCGGGTGCGCGCGCAGGAGATCGACTTCCTCAGCGAGGAATTCCCGTCGGCCGACCTGATCACCATGGGGATGATCCTGCATGACTGGAATCTCGAGCATAAGAAGATGCTGATCGCCAAGGCCTGGCGGGCGCTCCCGGAGGGCGGCGCGCTGGTTGCGATCGAGAACATCATCGACGATGCCCGCCGGGACAATGCGTTCGGCCTGCTCATGTCGCTCAACATGTTGATCGAGTTCGGCGACGCCTTCGATTTCACCGGCGCAGAATTCACCAGCTGGTGCCTCGAGGCCGGCTTCAAGCGCTGCGAGATCCTGCCGCTTGGCGGACCGGCGAGCGCGGCGATCGCGTACAAGTAGAGAGAGCTTGGGGGCCGGTGGACGAATCCGGCCCCCAACGCCTAGACTGCCGTGAATGAAGATCATCGGCAGCTACGTCAGCCCCTATGTCCGCAAGGTCACCGCATGCCTTACGCTGAAGGGGCTCGACTACGAAATCGATCCGATCACGCCCTTCTTCGGCGACGACGAGTTCGCGCGGCTCTCGCCGCTCCGGCGGATTCCGGTGCTGATTCATGACGATCTGGTGCTGAACGACAGTTCGGTGATCTGCACCTGGCTGGACGAGGCATTTCCCGGCCATCCGCTCCTCCCCGCCACGCCCGCCGAGCGGGCCCGCGCCCGCTGGCTCGAGGAATATGCCGACAGCCGGCTTGGCGACGTCTTCATCTGGGGCCTGTTCTACCAGAAAAGGGTCCATCCCGCGGTCTGGGGCGAGCCCGGCGATGCGGCGAGGATCGAAAAGGCGCTGGCCGAAGACGCGCCGGCCGTGCTCGACTATCTCGAGGGGCAGTTGCCGCAGGATGGCTGGCTGTTCGGAGAGATCGGCCTCGCCGACATCGCCGTCGCAAGTTTCTTCCGCAACGCCTTCTATGCGGATTTCGTGATCGACGCCGGTCGCTGGCCGTGCGTCGCCGCCTTCGTCTCGCGGGCCCTCAACCATCCCTGCTTTACCGCCACCTTGCCGTTCGAGCGGGCGCAGCTTTCGGCCAGTCCGGCCGGCCGCCGCCAGGCGCTGCTCGACGCCGGCGCGCCATTGACCGCCGAGTCGCTGTGCACCCGCCAGCCGCGCAAGGGGATCATGACGCTCTGATGCGTCTCAGCGCTCGCCCCAGGGCGGCGGCGGGGCGGCCGCGGGGCGGGTGAGGTCGAACTCGGCGCGGAAGAAACGGCCGGGACGCCTCAATTCGTAGGCGAGGATCTGCCCGGGCACGATCTCGATCGCCCAGACGTTGGCGATCGAGGCGGGCAGGTTCTCGCGAAGGAACAGGTCGCGAGAAGCGTGATCGGCGGGGAATTCCTGGCGGCGTGGATTGCCGGGCGCGACCGCCTCGCCGCCATAATTCGTGACCGCCGCAGCGGTGCCATTTTGCGGGTGGTGCTCGTGGCTCAGGTGCAGGCCGGTGGCGGTGCGGCTGATCACCCAGGTCCGGCTGTGGTCGTTGCCGACGTGGAAGGGGATGCGCAGCGCGCCGTCCGAGCAATTGCGGACCTGAATGACCAGTCGCGCCGCCGCCATCTCGCTGTCGGCCGCGTCGTTCGTTACCAGCCGGCCCTCGAACGCCTGGCCGCACAATGCGCGGAGGCGGGCATAATATTGATCCTGCGACGGCGCCGAACGCGGCACCACCGCGCAGGCGGCGAGCGCCGGCAGCGCCAGGAGTGCGATCCAGATCCTCACGACGTGGAGCCTAGGCCTCCGCCACCATATTGCCAATCGCGCGTTGACCTCGCTCGCGGCCCAATTACAGGTTGCGCCGCTGGAGATCCGCCATGCATCCGTCCCGCCTCGCTTTTCTATCCGCGCTGACTCTCATCGGCTGCACGGCCGGTGATGGCGGGGCCGCCGCCCAGTCGCAAGGCCGACCCTTTCAGGTTGAAACGCTCGCAACGTTCGACGAGCCCTGGGCGATGACCTTCCTGCCCTCCGGCCAGGCCCTGGTCACCGAGAAGCGCGGCCGGCTGAAGCTGTGGACGGCGGGCCGGCCGGCGATCGACGTCGGCGGCGTACCAACTGTCTCCTACGGCGGTCAGGGCGGGCTCGGCGATGTCGTCCTCCACCCCGATTTCGCGCGCAACCAGCTCGTCTATCTGAGCTTCGTCGAGGCCGGCGAGGGTAATACACGCGGCGCCGCGGTCGGCCGCGGCCGGCTGATCGTCGAAAACGGGGCGGCGCGGCTCGACGGCTTTTCCGTGATCTGGCGCCAGCAGCCGAAGGTCGAGGGCGGCGGCCATTTCTCGCATCGCATTGCATTCGGGCCTGACCGCATGCTCTACATCAGCTCGGGCGAGCGCCAGCATTTCGATCCGGCTCAGGACATGACCGGCAATCAGGGCAAGGTCGTCCGACTCAACGACGACGGCACATTGCCCGCCGACAATCCATGGTCTTCCCGGGGCGGCGTCACCGCCCAGATCTGGTCGCTGGGGCATCGCAATCTGCTCGGCCTCGCCTTCGCCCCGGATGGGAATTTGTGGGAGGTCGAGATGGGACCGAAGGGCGGCGACGAGGTCAATCTGATCCGGCGCGGACTGAATTACGGATGGCCGCGCGCTTCCAACGGCAGCCATTACGACAATCGCGACATTCCCGATCACCGGCCCGGCGACGGCTTCGAGCCGCCGAAAGTCTGGTGGAATCCAAGCATCTCGCCGTCGAGCCTGATCATCTATGACGGCGCGATGTTCCCGGCGTGGCGCGGCGACGCGCTGATCGGCGCGCTGTCGGGCGAGGCGCTGATCCGGGTCGACATTGACGGCACCAACGCCGCCAAGGCCGACCAATGGGGCATGGGCGCGCGCATCCGCGAGGTTGAGCAGGGTCCGGACGGCGCGATCTATCTGCTCCAGGACGGATCGGGCGGCCAGCTGCTGCGGCTGACGCCGCGGCGCTAGGCTATTTGATCATGCGCGTTGTGTACCAGGCGACGCCGATCAGGATCGCCGCCAGCAGCAGGGTAACGATGACGAACACCCGGCTCTGCCGCCCGGTCGTGATCATGTAGATCGCATTGGCCGTGCCGACCGCGCCGAACGCTATGACCAGGCCGAACAGGCCGAGGATCATCTGCGCCTGGTCCCGCGTCCCGGTGAATCTGCCGCCCTCCTGGTCGAGCCCCGGAGCGAGCAGGGTGGGCAGCAGGCTCCAGGCGATCCACCCCATGAACAGGACGAGGAACAGGCCGCAGCACAGCAGAAACCAGCCGCGATTGCGGATGTTGCGCGAGCTGCGCATCGCCCAGCCGCATTTGGGGCATTTCGTCTCGCTGCTCTCGATCGTGATCCCGCAAAGCGGCGAAAGGCAGGTGCTTTGATCGGCCATTGAATCTTCCCCCCGGACGCGACGCCTACACCCGCCGATAGCGGAAATACCAGACCTCCCGGCCCTCGCGGCGCGCCTTGGCCTCGTAGCGCGTCTCCGGCCAGCCGCCCGGGCGGGTGAGGAAGTCCCGGGCGCTTTCGGCGAGCCAATCGAAATCGCGGCGCTGGCCCATGATCATCATCGCCCAGCGGCAATAGGTCGGATCATCGGTGCCGAGCCGGAATTCGCCGCCCGGCTGGAGTTTCGCGGCGATCAGGTCGAGCGGGCCGTGATTGATCATCCGCCTCTTGGCGTGGCGCGCCTTGGGCCAGGGATCGGGATGGAGCAGGTAGACGAAACGCAATGCGGCATCGGGCATGCGTTCCAGCACGTCGAGCGCGTCGCCCATATGGAGGCGGATATTGGCGAGATGTCCGTCCCGGATATGGGTCAGCGCGCCGACGACGCCATTGAGAAACGGCTCGGCACCGACGAAGCCATGGTCGGGAAGCAGATCGGCGCGAAAGGCGAGATGCTCGCCGCCGCCGAAGCCGATCTCGAAGTGGAGCGGCCTTTCGTCCCCGAACAGGGTTCGCGAATCGATCGGCCCCTGATCCGGCACGCTCAACGCGGGCAGCAGATCCTCGACCAGGTTCGCCTGGCCGGCGCGGAGCGGCCGGCCCTTGGAGCGGCCGTAGAGGCGGCGGATGGTGGCGGGGTCTTTCATGGCGGCCTGGGCGGAGCGCTGCTATCGCGGTTGCCATGAGACTCGCAAGCGGCATCGCCATCCTCACGGTCTTCTGCGGCGGCATGCCCGCGCTGGCGACCGGCACGATCAGCTGCAGCGTCGCAGGCTATCCGGGCATGGACCTCGTCATGACGTTCGGCCACGGCCTCGGCGCGGGCATCGTCCAGGCGACGATCAGCGACGGCGGCGAGGAGCTCGGCACCGCGGACGGCAGCCTGGCCATCGCCCAGGCCTGGATCGACACGGATGAGTTGAAGCTCGACCTCGTCGATGCGAATGCCGAGCGCTATGTCGCGCGCCTCGATGCCCGCAGCCGCGGCACTGCCTATGTCGGTACCCTGATCTATCGCGGCCGAAGCCGGCGGGTGCGCTGCGAAGAGGCTGGCTAGACGGCGAAAAGATCGCGATGCGCCTCGCGCAGCGCGGCCTTCTGCACCTTGCCCATGGCGTTGCGCGGCAGGGCGTCGGCGAAGAGGATTCGGCGCGGCTGCTTGAAGCGGGCGAGCGTGCCGGCGATCTCGGCGAGGATGGACGCTTCATCGATCGCGGGATCTGCGGGAACGACGATTGCGACAACGGCTTCACCGAGATCTTCATGCGGGACGCCGATCACCGCGCTCTCGGTCACGCCGTCGACGGCGTCGAGCGCGAGCTCGATCTCCTTGGGGTAGATGTTGAGGCCGCCGGCGATGATCAGGTCCTTGGCGCGGCCGACGATTGCGACGCGGCCGTCCTCGGCCATGGTGGCGACGTCCCCGGTGATGAAATAGCCGTCACCGCGCATCTCCTCGGCGGTCTTTTCGGGCTGGCGCCAATAGCCCTTGAACAGGTTCGGCCCCTTGATCTCGAGCACGCCGGGCGTGCCGCGCGGCAGCTCGGAGCCATCGTCGTCGGCGACCCGGGCCGCGACGCCGGGCAGAGGGAAGCCGACCGTGCCGGCGATGCGCGCGCCGTCATAGGGATTGGAGCAGATCATCCCCGCCTCGGTCATGCCGTAACGTTCGAGGATCCGGTGCCCGACCGCCGCTTCGAACGCCTCGAACGTGGCGTCGAGCAGAGGCGCCGATCCACTGACGAAGAGTCGCATGCCGGCCGCAGCCTCGCGGGTCAGGCGCGGATCCGCGGCGAGCCGGACATAGAAGGTCGGCACTCCCATCAGGATCGTCGCGCGGGCGAAATCGGCAATCACTGCGCCGGCGTCGAACGCTTTGTGCCAGAGCATCGTCGAGCCGTTGAGCAGGGCGCCGTGCAGCGCCACGAACAGGCCGTGGACATGATAGATGGGCAGAGCGTGGATCAGGACGTCGCCGTCGCGCCACCGCCAGACATCCTTCAGCACCATAGCATTTGAGGCGAGATTGTCGTGGCTCAGCATCGCGCCCTTTGAGCGGCCGGTCGTGCCCGACGTGTAGAGCAGGGCGGCAAGTTCGTCCGGGCCGCGGTCGACGGTTTCGAAGGCGGCGCCCGCGACGCGCCGTGCCTTGATGTCGTCGATGGTGAGTTCGCCGCCATGGACCGCAATCGCCGGTTCGGCATCGGCGATGAAGGTGGCGATTTCGGCCGGCGTATAGGCGGTATTGAGAGGTACCCAGACCAGGCCGGCGCGCAAGGCGGCGAGATAGAGCAGGGCGCAGTCGATCGACTTTTCGGCCTGGACCAGGATCCGGTCTCCCGGCCGCGCGCCGAGCCCGGCCAGGGCCACAGACCAGGATGCGACTTCCGCGTCGAGCTGGGAATAGAGGAGGCGGACCGCGCCCTGCTCGACGACGGCCGGCCTGTCTCCGGCGCGCGCAGCTGCCGCCGCGAACAGGCTGTAGAGGTTGCTCATTGGTCCGTTTTAGCGGAACCGCTTCCGCAAATCGATCGGCGCCCCTCGCGCCGGGACCGTTTTCGGCGCATTCAGGTACAGCGGAGGAGAGGAGCCTTCATGCCCAAGCACACCCATATCCTCAACGCCGCGTCCAACCTGCTCGGCATCGCCTTCGTGATCATCGCCGGGCTCCACGTCACCGGCCTGACCGGCAAGACCTTTGCCGATGAGGTCGCATGGGCGGCGGCGGTCCTGCTGTCGCTGAGCTGCCTCTTGTCCTATCTGGCGATCCGGTCCGAGCCGAATGCCGCACGGGCAGAGGCCTGGGCGGACCTCATCTTCATGCTCGGACTTGCCGCCTTGTTCGCCGCCGTGCTCGTCCTGGCGGTGACCAGCAATTAGCGGTCAGATCGCCTGCCTGAGCTGATCGACGAGGTCGGTCTTCTCCCAGCTGAACAGATCGCCGTCGGGCGTGCGGCCGAAATGGCCATAAGCGGCGGTCGGCACGTAGATCGGCTTGTTGAGGCCGAGATGGGTGCGGATCCCCTTGGGGGTCAGGCGGACCAGTTCGGGGAGGATCTGCTCGAGCCTGGTGGCGTTGGCGCCGCCGCTCTCGCTGCCGTGCAGGTCGACATAAAGCGACAGCGGCTCGGCGACGCCGATCGCGTAGGAGAGCTGGATCGTGCAGCGCTTGGCCAGGCCCGCGGCGACGATGTTCTTGGCGAGATAGCGGGCGACATAGGCGGCCGAGCGGTCGACCTTGGTCGGGTCCTTGCCGGAAAATGCGCCGCCGCCATGCGGGGCCGCGCCGCCATAAGTGTCGACGATGATCTTGCGGCCGGTGAGGCCTGCATCGCCGTCGGGTCCGCCGATCTCGAACAGCCCGGTCGGGTTGACGAAGATTGCATCGTCGTCGTTGGGCATCCAGCCCGACGGCAGCGATTCGGCGAACACCGTCTTCACATAATCGCGCAGCTTCGCCTGGTCGGTGCCCTTGCTATGCTGGGTCGAGACGACCAGCTTGACCGCGCGAACCGGCCGGCCGTGCTCATAGGCAAGCGTTACCTGGCTCTTGGCGTCGGGCTCGAGAAAGTCGACGGCCGCCCGGTGGCGGTCGAGCGCCAGCTTCTCGAGGATGCGGTGTGCATAATAGATGGTCGCCGGCATCAGGTCCGGCGTCTCGTCGCAGGCGAAGCCGAACATGATGCCCTGGTCGCCGGCGCCCTCGTCCTTGTTGCCCGCTTCGTCGACGCCCTGGGCGATGTCGGCCGACTGGCCGTGCAGGTGGCAGGCGAAATCGGCATATTGCCAATGGAAGCCGTGCTGCTCGTAGCCGATCTTCTTGACGATGCCGCGCGCGGCCTCCTCGATCTCGGCGAGGGTCGGGGTCACGTCCTCGCGGCAGCGGACCTCGCCGGCCAGGATGATACGGTTGGTCGTGACCATCGTCTCGCAGGCGACGCGCGCCTCGGGATCGCGGCCGATGAACAGATCGACGACCGCGTCCGAAATCTGGTCTGCGACCTTGTCGGGATGGCCCTCGGAAACCGATTCGGACGTGAAGAGATAATTGCTGCGCATCGCGGGTGCTCGATCCTTAAAGGGGGAGGCAAGCGGATATAAAGATATCCTTATGTGCGGCGCGCTAGCGCGTTTTGCGCCGGACTGCAATCGCCGCCGCGATAAGCAGCAGGGCGAAGATGAAGGGCAGGATATTGCCCAGGCGGGCGAACGGGGTCGGCGGCGCCACGCGGGGCAGGCTTGTGTCGATCACGCCGGCGGTTCCCAGCGGCAGACTTTGCTCGACCACGCCACCAGCGTCGATCACGGCGGAGATGCCGGTCGGCGTGGCGCGGATGATCGGCATGCCTTCCTCGATCGCGCGCAGCCGCGCCTGGGCGAGGTGCTGCGGCGGCCCCCATGCCCCGAACCATGCGTCGTTGGACGGATTGAACAGGAAGTCGGGTCGATTGGCGCCGTCGACGACATGGCCCGAGAAGATGATCTCGTAGCAAACCTGGACGCCGGCGCGCCCGAACGCGCCGAGATCGAGCGTGCGCGGCCCCGGCCCATCGTGGAAATCCAGATCGCCGGGCGCGAGCCGCGACAGGCCGATGGCGGAAAGGATCGGGCGCATCGGCAGATATTCGCCATAGGGAACGAGGTGGGCCTTGTCGTAGCGGCCGATCAGCCGCGAATCCGGAGTCAGCACATAGACGCTGTTATAGGCGGCGATACCGTTGCCGGCATCGTCGAAGATCGGCTCGACTCCGCCGAGCAGCAGCAGGTCGCGCGGTCCCAGCAAGGCGGCGAGCCGCCGCCGCGCCGCCATGTCGAACGCCAGATAATCGGGCGTCGCCGCTTCCGGCCAGAGCAAGAGCCGCGGCGCTCCCGTCGGCGGCCCGGTGAGCTGGACGAAGCGCTCGAAATTCCGCCTTTCATAGCCGCGGTTCCATTTGTCCTGCTGGCCGATATTGGGCTGGACGATGCGAACGGCGGGACCGGGCGCAGGCGGCGTCCCCGGCGGAACGGCCAATGTCCAGGAAATGCCAGCCCCGCCGAATATCGCAAGGATGAGCCACGCCCCGGCCTTCCTGTCCGCCATGTTTCCGGAAACCAGCCAAAACATGCCGCCAAGCAGCGCGACGATCGCGGACAAGCCATAGGTGCCGATCGCCACTGCAAGCCAGGAAAGGCCCGTATCGATCAGCACGACGCCGACGGGATTCCAGGCAAAGCCGGTGAACATCGTCGCCCTCAACCATTCGGTGACGATCCAGGCGGCGGCGAAAAGGAGAACCAGGGCGACACGACTCGACCCGCGCCATCGCCAGGCGAGGCCGGCGGCGACGGCCGGGTAGATTGCGAGATAAAGCGACAGCAGGACCACGGCTATCCAGCCGAGCCAGGCCGGCATCGCCGCCTGATAGGTGAACGCAGTCGCGATCCAGTTGAGGCCGAGTACGAACTGCCCGACCCCGAACCACCAGCCCCGCGCCAGAGCGGAGCGCAGCGACGTCGCCCCTTCGATCAGCCAGAACAAGACAGTGAAGGCGCCGATCGTCAGCGGCCAGAGCCCCAGGGGCGCGAAGCCGAGCGCCGAGGCGAGGCCGGCAAGAAAGGCGAGGCCGAGATACTTCATCGCCCACCGCTATGGGGAGCGCCCGGCGCAGACGTCAAGGAACGATCAGCAGCCGCCAGTCGCCGCCGAGGAGCCCGAAATAGGAAAAGGCAAGGTCGCCGAGAAAGTGCGCGATCATCCCGGGCAGGATCGATCCGCTATGATAAGCGAGCATGCCGTAGACGATTCCGGCGATGAAGATGCCGGGGCCGAGGACGAGCAGGGTTTCCAGCCCGTGCACGCCGTGGATGAGGGCGAAGGCGAAGGCGCTGATCAGGATCGCCGTCCCCGAGCCGTACCGTTCGAGCCCGCGCTGCATGTATCCGCGAAAACCCGCTTCCTCGGTCACGCCGGCGGCCAATGGGGTGATGAGGAAGACCGAGAGGAGATAGGCCGTCGAAGGAAATTCGCTGAGGTCGGGCGGGCGGGCGGGGGCGCCCACGAGGATCCAGATGAACGTGAGCAGGCCGATCATCGCCATCAGCGACAGGGTGACGGCGATGCCGTCTTTGGACCAGCCGTTCGAGCCGGGACGCCACAGCCGCAGCCGATAGCGCCGCGCGGCTTTCCAACGGGTGGGCGGGCCGGCGCCGTTCAGCCAGCAAAGGTAGAGGATCAGCCAGACCAGGGTCGCGAGCGCGGCCCAGGGAATGTCCGGGTGAATCCGGGCGTTGAGGCGCGCCATCACCACCCAGGGCGCGACGCCGACGAAGGTCACGAGCAGACCGAGGGCGACTGGCGCGACACGGCCGACAGCGTCGCTATATTTTTGTCGGATCGTCATCATCGCTCCTTGCCGAGCCGGTTGCGGATCAACGCCCGCCCGCGGTGCAATCTCACCTTCACCGCCTCACGGCTGATGCCGAGGCGGGCGGCCGTCTGCGCCACCGAAAGCTCGCAGAAATAGTGAAGCAGAATTGCCTCTTTGTGGGTTTCGGGAAGCGCCTCGATCGCCGCCTCGAGATCGAGGCGAAGGTCGAGATCCTCGGGTCGCGACACGCCTTGGCTGGTTTCCTGCAGCGCCTCGATCCGCCGCCACACGGGCGAGACCAGCCCGAAGCAGATCCGCGCGACGATCCGGAGAAGCCAGAGCGGAAAGGCCGCGACCGATCGCAATGCGGGCAGCCGCCGATAGAGGGTCCACATGGCTTCCTGGGTTGCATCCTCGGCCATCTGGGCGACGCAATAACGCTCGGCATAGCGGCGAATCTGCGGCCGGGCGACGCGCAACAGCGCTTCCAGCGCGGCCGCGTCGCCGGCGCGGGCCGCCTCGACCAGCGAAGGATCGACGCCGGCGACGACCCGTCCTAGCGCTTCGGCTTCGGCGTCGGCCGGCGGCCGGCCAGCGCGCAAGCGGGGCAGAAGCCGACCAGTCCGGTCAGGGCAAGGCAACAGCCGATGGCAAGCAGCAGCGGATAATAAGGCGGCAGCGCGAACCAGGCCCAGGCGGCCAGAGCCATGCCGAGCAGCAGGCGCAGCATCCTTTCCGCCGATGGAACATTCATCCTGAGCATCTCACGTCCCTTTCGATTCCGGCCGCATCCCGACGACGCGTCCACAGGTGAAGAGGGGTGATTTCCTGGAAAGGTTACCGACGCCCGGAAAAAAATCCAGTTGAGCGCATGGCCGCCCCCCGGCTACGGGCCGCGCTTTCCCGCCCGGAGTATCTGATGACCGAAACCCGCCTCGACGTGCTCGCGATCGGCAATGCGATCGTCGACATCATCGCCGACTGCGACGACGCCTTCCTCGAGCGCGAGGGGCTGACCAAGGGCATGATGCGCCTCATCGACGCCGACGAGGCGACGCGGCTCTACGACCATATGGGTCCGGCGCGGGAGATCAGTGGCGGATCGGCGGGGAATACCGCGGCCGGCGTCGCGGCGCTGGGCGGCAAGGCCGGCTTCATCGGCCAGGTCGCGCCAGACCAGCTCGGCGATTTCTACCGGCACGACCTCACCGCCCAGGGCGTCGAATTCATCACCCCGGCGCAGGATCTCGGCGAGCCGACCGCACGCTCGATGGTGCTGGTCACGCCCGACGCCCATCGCACGATGAACACCTTCCTTGGCGCGGCCCAGTTGCTGCCGGCTTCGGCGCTCGACGAGGCGCAGATCGAGGGCGCCGCGATCCTCTATCTCGAAGGCTATCTCTGGGATCCGGAGACGCCGCGCTACGCGATGATCAAAGCGATCGATATCGCCAGGCGGGCGGGGCGCAAGATCGCCTTCACGCTGTCCGACACCTTCTGCATCGATCGCCACCGCGATGGCTTCAACGGCCTGATCGACGATGGCCGGATCGACATCTTGTTCGCCAACGAGGCCGAGGTCCAGGCGCTCGCCGGCACGGCCCATTTCGAGACCGCTCTGGCGTCGACCGCGGCGCGGGTCCCGTTGCTGGTGGTGACGCGCAGCGAGAAGGGCGCGATCGCGATTGCCGGCAGCGAGCGGGCCGAAGTTGGCGCGGAGCCGGTCGAGAAGGTGGTCGACACGACCGGCGCCGGCGACCTGTTCGCAGCCGGCTTCCTCGCCGGTCAGGCGCAGGGGCGGGGCCTCGAGCAGAGCCTGCGCATCGGCGCGATTGCCGCGGCCGAAGTGATTTCGCATTATGGTGCGCGGCCTGAAGCCGATCTCAAGGCGCTGGTCGCGGCGCGCCTCGGCTGACCTTGCCGGCCTTCGCCGGGCAAGACAAAGTGTAATTCAAACAGACGCGGAGACGCGGAGATTTCAGCGCGCTCGTGCGGCGTCCGAATGCGAAGCCCTGCGTCTCCGCAGAATCTACCTGCTCATACGCCGGCTTAGGCGCTCCGGCTCAATCGGCGGGTGGCGGCTGCGTCGGTGGGGTCGGCGCGGGCGCCGGGATGTCGATGTCGGGCCCCGGCGGGGAGACTTCGGGTGGCGGCTGGGTCGGCTGGGCCGGTGGTTCGGGTTGAGTTGCCATAAGCACTCAACGCGCGGAATGTGGGTCGGTTGCCTGGCCCCGCGTCGACCAGGCCCAACGAAAAAGGGAGGCCGAAGCCTCCCTTTCCCGAACGATCCAGCCGACCTTACGGCCTGACCACCGGATTGCCGTCGGCATCCACCGGCGCGTCCTCCGGGAATTCCGGAAGGTCCGGACCGGCGACCCGGGGCTCGCCCTTGCCGAGCTTCGAGAAGTGCATGCCGTAAATGAAGTAGAGGATAATCATCGCCAATGTGTACCAGGCAAAGATGATCAGCACGTAGGTGGGCACGGTGGTGATCAGCCAGAGGCACGACGCGATCCCGAGCACCGGCACGACCGGGTAGAGCGGCACGCGATAGCCGCGCGGGATTTCCGGATGCGTTCTGCGCAGCCAGATCACCGACAGGCAGACGACGGCGAAGGCGGCGAGCGTTCCGACTGAGGTCATGTCGCCGAGGCTGTTAATGTCGAAGAAGCCGGCCGCGCAGGCGACGATGATTCCGACCAAGAGCGTGTTGACCCATGGCGTGCGGAATTTCGGGTGAACCCGCGAGAAGACCCGCGGCAGCAGGCCGTCGCGCGCCATGGTGTAAAAGATCCGGGTCTGGCCGTACATCAGCACGAGGATCACCGAGGTGAGGCCGATGATGGCGCCGATCTTCACGGTCTTGGCGAACCACGCCCATTCCGGCCCGAAGGCATCGACCGCGACCGCGACCGGATCCGGCACGTTCAGCGAATTGTAGGGAACGATCATCGTCAGCACGACCGACACCAGGATGTAGATGACAGTGCAGGCAACGAGACTGCCGATGATCCCGAACGGCATGTCCTTGCCGGGATTCTTCGCCTCCTGGCCTGCCGTCGAGACGGCTTCGAAGCCGATATAGGCGAAGAATACGATTGAGGCGGCGCGAAGGATTCCGCTCCAGCCGAATTCGCCGTCCCTGCCGGTCGGCTCCGGGATGAACGGATCCCAATTGGGCGTGTACGCTGGCAGGTTCGAAAGGATGATAAAGCCGCCGACGAGGATGAAGGCGACCAGCACCGTCACCTTGATGGCGACGATTGCATTGTTGAACTTCGCGCTCTCGGAAACGCCGAGGCAGAGCAGAGCGGCGAGCGCTGCGCAGACGAGGAAGGCCGGGAGGTTGAAGACGAAAACGACCGGCGCGCCGTTGACGAGTACGTCGACGCCGCCCTCCTGGAGATGGTAGCCGGCCGGGCCAGTGAGGGTCACCGGTATATGTATGCCGAGATCGCCAAGAAGGCTGACCATGTAACCGGACCAGCCCACGGCGACCACCGAGGCGGCGAGCCCGTATTCGAGCAGCAGCAGCGCGCCCATGATCCACGCGGCGAACTCGCCGATGGTCGCGTAGCTGTAGGTGTAGGCGGAGCCCGAGACCGGAAGAGTCGAGGCCAGCTCGGCATAGCAGAGACCTGCGAAGGCGCAGACGAGGCCAGCGATGGCATAGGCGATAAGCACGGCGGGCCCGGCATGGAGCGCGGCGGCGTTGCCGGTACGCACGAAGATGCCGGCGCCGATGATGCAGCCGATACCCAAGAAGACGAGGTTCCATGGCCCCAATGAGCGCTTCAGCTCGCTGCTCGCCGTTTCTTCCTGGATCTGCTGGACTGTCTTGCGCATCATGATGCGCGCGAGAAAGCCCGGTCTTGCCGATGTGGCCATTCGCTATCCCCTTAATGACGCTATTGCGTTGTGACGCGGAGCCTAGCCACTTCCCGCGCTGGGGCAACCCTCTATCGGCGAAGCTCAGCGCGCCAGCATCGGCCCGAGGCCGCGGCCGCCGAAGAGGTGGACGTGAAGGTGCGGCACTTCCTGGCCGCCATGCGCGCCGACATTGGCGAGGAGGCGATAACCGGGCGCGACCAGCTTCTCGTCGCGGGCGATCCTGCCCACCGCGCGGACGAAGCCGGCAATCTCGGCATCGCTCGCATGCTCGGAAAAATCGTCCCACGAGACGTAGGGCCCCTTGGGAATGACGAGGATGTGGACCGGCGCCTGCGGGTTGATGTCGTGGAAGGCGAAAGCGTGCTCGTCCTCATAGACCTTCTTCGACGGGATCTCGTCGCGCAGGATGCGCGCGAAGATATTACCGTCATCGTAGGGCAGGGTGGCGTCGATCGGCATCGTCCTCTCCCAGGCCGGGACCCCGACTTTGCTGCGCGCGACGCCATCCGGTCAAGACGATTGATGGCGGCGGCCACGGCTAATAGATCGGGCCTGTGCCGTTGCTGGACCCGACATGATTGCGACATCGCCCGCCTCGCGTGCCTCTGACCTGCTGCTCCGGCCAATGCCGCCCGCCCTGTTGGTGCCGACGGCACTGATCGTCCTGGTCGCGGGCGCGGCCTATTGCCTCGGCTATGAAGGCTTGAGGGGTGGAAGCGGGCAATGGCCTCCCAGCCTGCTCTGGTCGGCTTGTGCGGTCTGGCCGTGGCTGCTCCTGTTCGAATATGTGAAGAGGCGCGATTGGGCCGCCGCCGCGCCTTTGGCCGCGGGCATGATCGCCTTGCTGCTGGTCGGCACCGGCGCGCTGTCGATCTCGCTCGAATTCCTTGCCGACCGGTTGCGCGGCGCCGGCACGGCGCCGGTTGGGCTGCAGCTGCTGCGGCGCCTGCCGGCAATCGGAGCGACGCTGCTCCTGTTGCTGCTTGCGGGCCGCGAGCGCCGCGCCGCCTTGCTTCGCGCGCCTCTTCCCGCCGGCGAGGCCGAGGCTGAACGGCTGCGCCGGCAGGCGCCCGCGATCCGCTGGATCCAGGCCGCCGACAATTATCTCGAGCTTCACTTCGACGGCCGGATCGGGATCCAGCGCATCACCATGCGCGAGGCGGTGATGATCCTCGAGCCGCTGGGATTCGTTCGGATCCATCGCTCCTTCATCGTCAACCGCAATCATGTCGAGGCGGTGGTCAGCGAAGCGGGTCGCCGCTTTGTCCGGATCGCCGGCGGGACGTTGCTGCCGGCCGGCCGCGCCTTCAGCGGGAATCTGCGCGGGCTGCGCTGACGTTCGCCACTTGGCCACAAAGCATTTGCCGGCGGGGTCCGCCCGGCATCTGATTCGGCGCTTCTGACGGCGCGGAGTCGAAAATGAGGACGACAGCATTCCTGCTTGCCGCTGCGATCGCCTGCGGACCGACCGGGGCGTCAGCGCCGTCGCGGCCGCTCGGCCTCGCCCGCCAGCTCACCCATAGCTACAATCTCGACAACAGCCTGTCGCCCGATGGCAGCCGGATGGTGTTCATCCGGATCATCGAGGGGCGCGAGCAGCTGTTCGTGATGCATGTGGACGGCACTGGCGAAACCCAGATCAGCCGCGACCCGGCCGACCATGAAGACCCTGCCTGGTCCCCCGACGGGCGCAGGATCGCGTACGTACTGATCGAGGGCGGCCACAAGGTGATCCACGTCATGAACCCGGACGGCACCGGGTCCGAACCAGTCACCCCGCCGACCCAGAGCGCGATCCACCCGAGCTGGTCTCCCGACAGCCGCCGGATAGCTTATTGCACCGACGACGACCTTCGCCCGCCGGTCAAGAACGAGTCGGACATCTACGCTGTCGATCTCGCGACCAGACGGATCGTCACGCTCGTTTCGGGAGGGGTGAACACCTTTCCGGTCTGGTCGCCGGACGGCCGGCGCCTGCTCTTCAGAAGGATGATCGGGGAGATGAACTCCGAGGTTTTCGTGGCCGATGCCGACGGCCGCAACCCTCGCAACCTGACCAACCATCCCTCGTTCGAAGGCTGGCCGGCCTGGTCGCCCGACGGCAGCCAGATCGCCTTCGCCGGCAATCGCAACGCCAATTACCAGATCTTCCTGATGGATGCCGATGGCGGCAATGTCCGCCTGCTCGCGAATACTGAAGGCCGCGCCACCGTCCCGCGCTGGTCTCCGGACGGTCGGACGATTTACTTCACCAATTGCAGGAACGTTGATTTCGGCAGGGCCTGCGAGATCATGGTCGCCGCGGTCGAGCCCTCGTCGTGATCTTGCGACTCGCCTTCGCTTTGGCGGTCTCCGCGCCGGCGGCCGCCGAGGCCGGCTCGCTCAGCGCCATCCGCGATTCCTATCCAAGCCTTTCACCGGATGGACGCGCCCTGCTCTTCCACAGCAACCGGAGCGGCCGCCAGGCGATATGGATCGCCGCGGCAGATGGCTCCAGTCCCCGGATCCTGTTCGATGATCCCGCCGCCGGCGACGATCCGGGCACGCCGAGCTGGTCGCCGGACGGCGGGTCGATCGGCTTCGCGATGCGTCCGCAGGGCGCGCGGGATCCGAACGAATCGGACATTTACGTCATGGCCGCCGACGGCAGCCACGTCCGCCGCCTGACCGACGCGCCGGGCGACGACTCGCACCCGCATTGGTCGCGCGACGGCCGCATCTTCTTCAATTCCGCCCGTGCCACGCCCGATCGAGCGGCCGAATGGAGCCGCCAGTGGATCGACATCTACAGCATGGCGGCGGACGGAAGCGACGTCCGCCGGCACACCGACTGTCGCAGCGTCTGCACCTATCCCGTTCCTTCGCCCGACGGCCGCTCCGTCGCGCATCGGCACGTCGCGGACGGGCCGGGCCTTACCTGGACGCTGGCCGCGGGCATGCGCAATTCGGAGGTCGTCGTGACCTCGCTCCTGGGTGGCGGCGAGGTGAATGTCAGCAACAGCCGGGCCTATGACGGGTGGCCGGCCTGGTCGCCGGATGGACGCTGGCTGGTCTTCGCGTCCAATCGCGACATGGTCGCCTATGCCGGTCAGATCTTCGCCGTCCGTCCGGACGGGAGCGGCCTTCACACGCTGACCAGCGGGCCATGGTCCCGGGTCCAGCCGAGCTTTTCGGCGGACGGCACCCGCATCCTCGTCTACGAAAGCATGGAGAATGCAGACTTCGAGCTCGGCCATATCGCGAGCATCGCGGTGACCCTCCCGGACTGAGGCGCGATGGCGATTAAAGGCGGCGCTTGACCCACGGCTGCCCTGCGTTACGAGTCGCCCTGATGAGCGAAGAGACTCCAGACAGTCTGATTCCTTATGACGAGATCGTCCAGGAGGCGTTGCGCGCGGTCGTCGGCCGTGTGCTGGGTGAGGTCGAGGCGACCGGGCGGCTGCCCGGCGAGCATCATTTCTACATCACCTTCAAGACCGGCGCGACGGGCGTCGACATTCCGAGGCACCTCGCCGAGCGCTTTCCGGACGAGATGACCATCGTCATCCAGAACCGTTTCTGGGACCTGAAGGTGCGGGACGACGGCTTCGAAGTGGGCCTGAGCTTCAACCAGGCGCCCGCCCGGCTCGCCATTCCGTTCGCGGCGATCACTGGCTTCGTCGATCCGGCGGTCAATTTCCAGCTGCAGTTCCAGGCCCAGGGCGAAGAAGGTGCGCTCGACGATCATGAGCATGCCGAGAACGATCCGCCCGCGGCCGAGCCGATCGAGGACGGATCCAATGTGGTGTCCGTCGATTTCAGCCGCAAAAAATAGAACGAGGCGCGCCGGCGCTGTGGCGGCCCTGCTGTTCGCCGCGGGTGCCGCGCATGCGCAGGGAGGCAATCGGGCCGGCGACACCTTGCGCTATCCCTATGTCGCCGCCTTGTCGCGGGGCAGCGGCGACGAGCGCGTTTATTTCTGCGCCGGTGCCCTCATCGCGCCGCGCTGGATCCTGACCGCCGCCCATTGCTTCTACAATCCTCGCGGCGGCCGAGTCGGCCGCGCGGGCGTCTCGGCGGAGGTCGGCGCGAGCCGGCTGGGCGAGGTGCCGGTCGAGGCCCAGGTCGCGGTGGCGAGGATCGTCGTCCACCCGGATTTCGATGCGCAAAGCCAGGACAATGACATCGCGCTGGTCGAGCTCGTCGAGGAGGCCGGGCCGCTGACCGCGGAGGTTGCGACCGCGCAGCCGGAAGCCGATCCCGAGCAGGCGACCGCGCTCGGCTTCGGCAGCTTCTACGAAGGCAGGCTGGCCGCCACCGCCTTGTTGCGGACCGGCGCGCCGGCCTCGCAATCCTCCGACCGGCTGCGGCAGGCGATCGTGCGCATCGTCGCGCCGGCTGCCTGCGCGGGTCAGATCGGCAGCGAGGAAACGGCGGCGGCCTACAGGATCTGCGCCGGCGCCGATCCGGACGCGACCTGCGTCGGCGATTCGGGTGCGCCACTGGTCGTCGTGGGCACCGATCGGAAGGACCGTGTGGCCGGGATCGTGAGCCTCGGAACGGGCTGCGCGAGCGCGCGCCCCGTCACTGTCTACACCCGCGTCTCGGCTTATGCAGGATGGATCGGCGCGACGATCCAGGGGCGCTGATCGCCCTTCACCCGCGCCCCCGATCGTAATAGGGCGGCGCGACACAATTCGGGGACCCAGATGACCACCAGCACGCGCACGGAAAGCGATAGTTTCGGACCGATCGAGGTACCCGCCGACGCTTATTGGGGCGCCCAGACCCAGCGTTCTATCGAGAACTTCCCGTTCGGCCCGCGCGAGCAGATGCCGATCGAGATCATCCACGCACTCGGCTTCGTCAAGCAGGCGGCGGCGCGGGTCAACGCCCGAGACGGCGGGCTCGACGCCGGGCTGGCGGAGGCGATCCAGCAGGCGGCGGGCGAAGTGGCCGGCGGCATGCACGACGATCAGTTTCCTCTGGTCATCTGGCAGACCGGCTCCGGCACCCAGTCCAACATGAACGCCAACGAGGTGGTCGCCGGCCGCGCCAACGAGATCCTCACCGGCGCGCGCGGCGGCAAATCGCCGGTCCATCCGAACGATCATGTCAACAGGGGCCAGTCGTCCAACGACAGCTTCCCGACCGCGATGCATGTCGCGGCGGCGCGGGCCGTCGATGCGCGCCTGCTGCCGGCGCTCCGCATCATTCACCGCCGGCTGAAGGCGCAGTCCGAGATCTGGGACCGGATCGTCAAGATCGGCCGCACCCATCTTCAGGATGCGACGCCGCTGACGCTCGGCCAGGAATTTTCCGGCTACGCCTGGCAGATCGAATCCGGAATCGCCCGGATCGAGGCGGTGCTGCCTCGGCTTCACCAGCTCGCCCAGGGCGGCACCGCGGTCGGCACCGGCCTCAACGCGCCGAAGGGCTTCGCCGAGAAGTTCGCCGCCGAGATCGCGCAGCTGACCAAGCTTCCGTTCGAGACCGCGCCCAACAAGTTCGAGGCGCTTGCCGCGCACGACACTCTGGTCGAGCTGTCCGGCGCGCTCAACGTCCTTGCCGTCTCGCTGACCAAGATCGCCAACGACATCCGCCTGCTCGGCTCGGGGCCGCGCTGCGGCCTCGGCGAATTGAAGCTGCCGGAAAACGAGCCGGGCAGTTCTATCATGCCGGGCAAGGTCAATCCGACCCAATGCGAGAGCCTCACCATGGTCGCCGCCCAGGTGATGGGCAATCACGTCGCGGTGACGATCGGGGGCCTCCAGAGCCATCTCGAGCTCAACGTGTTCAAGCCCTTGATGGGCGCCAACGTGATCCGTTCCATCAACCTGCTCGCCGACGGCATGGAGAGCTTCACGGAGCGCTGCCTCGATGGCATGGAGCCGGACGAACGCCGCATCGCCGATCTGATGAACAGGTCGCTGATGCTGGTCACCGCGCTTGCGCCCGAAATCGGCTACGACAATGCCGCGAACATCGCCAAATATGCGCACAAGAAGGGCCTGACGCTGAAGGAAGCCGGGGTCGAGCTCGGCCTGGTCGACGAGGAGACGTTCGACCGGGTGGTGAAGCCCGAGAATATGCTCGGTCGCTGAGACTCATGGTCTCGCGGCCATGATCGTCTGGCTTGCCGCCTTGGCGCTGCAGGCGGCGGCAAATCCGGCCCCGCCGCCGCCACCGCCAATGCACGGCGGACCGCAGCAAACCACCTGTCCGGTCGGCGGCGAGCGTTTCGAAGCGCTGGTGACCAGCCATTACAGCACCCATGGCGCCCGGCCCGACGGCATGCCCGGCACCTATTGGTACATGCCGCTGCCGCTGCCGGAATGCCCTTCCAACGGACTCGTGGTCTTCGAGCAATTCACGCCCGCGCAAATTGCTTCATTGACCATATTGATCGCGTCGCCGGACTATCGGCGGCTGGTCGCGGAAGACAGCACCTATTATCGCGCCCAATGGCTGGCGACGCGGATCGGCTTGTCGGAGCATCGGGCGCTCTGGTTGCTGCTCGCCGCGACCTGGCAGGTAAAGCCCGCGAGAGGCACGATCGGCCAGCCGATGCCATCACCGACGAAGGCGGAACAATATCAACGGGAGTTTGTCTCCCGCGTGCTCGCTCTGCCTCCAAGCCCACTCGACCCCTCCTACATCATCCTGTTTGCGAGGGCGGCCAATGCCGAACGGGAGCTCGGTCATTTCGAGAATGCCGCGACCATGCTGATACGGCTGAGCGCCTGGCTGGCGCACAGTGACCGCGCCCAATGGCAGGAGGCGGTGAGCGAGCCCGAAGATTGGCTCCAGTTCGCCGCTGCGCTTGCGCCGGTAATCGCCCGGAATGACAGCGCCCTGGAGCCACTGGACATGGCGGATGAATATGACGCGCCTTGGCTGTGCATCGAGCCCGAGCTACCGCTCACCGAATTCAACCGCGCCTTCTGCGCGCGCGCGGAGCTTCAGGCCGGGATCGCCGAGGCGCGGCAGAGGCGTGCCGAGGTAGGGCGCGAGATCCCGCCCGAAGAGCCGCCCCGCCCTCAATAAACGCAGACGCTGAAGTCGTCGCCGACCCAGCAGGCCCGATCGCGGCGGGAGCGGCGCGCCTCGCCCCAGCGTGAGTTGATGCCGTCGCGAGTCAGGCCGCGGACCTCGGCGACGCCGGGTGAGATGATCGAGACGCTGATGTCGCTGATCCCGCCCGGAAAGCGGCCGCGCGCAGGCTGGATGCCGAAGCTGCCGCCGCCATCGGGAATGAAATCGCATGGGCCGCGCCAGGTCGCCGCGCCCGCGTTCTGGATGACGCAGCGCGCGGATCGCGCGACGGCGGGGGTGGCCGCTACGAAGAGGCCGAACGCGGCGGCGGCAAACATCAATTTCATTCGGCTGTTCCTTTTCATCGCAAGCTCCAGGTGAATCGCAGGCCGACGCTGTCCATCCCGGGATTCTGCCGCGGATTGAAAAATTGCGCGTGGCTCAAATGGACGAGCACACCTTCGATGGCGGCGCGGCGGCTGATCCGGTAGCCGATGGCGAGCTCGGGCTCGAACGTGATCCGCGAGCCAAGATCGAGGCGGCGGCCATTGGCCGCGTAAACCGGCATCGGGCCGCTGTGGATGGCAAGGCCGGCGCCGGGCCGAAGGAAGACCGGGCCGCGCCCGATCCGCCAGCTCAGCCCCGCCGCCGCGAAATGGGTTCCCCCGGAGGGCACGACCGAGGCCAGGACATAAGGCGAGGGCGACCCGATGAAACGCAGCGCCCGGATCCGCTCGCCGCGCCAGCCAAGCTCGAGCTCGACGCCGTCCTCGAACCCGCCTTTGTCGATCGGCAGATGGACATCGTGCGCCAGCATACCGCCGAACAGCTCCTGCGCCGGAGCGGGCGATGGCATCAGCAACGGCAGCAGGAGGAGCAGCCGCCGCATCAGCCGCCCTGCCAGATTCGGATGAAGTCGACCGGCCAGACCAGCATCAGCACATTGAGGAACAGATTGTCGCGGATGACGATCAGGGTGATCGCCTCGAAGGTGAGCGCGAGCGTGACCGTCGCCCAGACCGGCAGCCGCCGGGCGATGCCGAAGCCGAGGATCATCCAGACCACGTCCATCGCCGAATTGAGCACTGAATCGCCGGAATAGCCCAGAGCCATCGTCGCCTCGCGGTAGCGGTCGATGATGATCGGGCTGTTCTCGAGCACCTCCCATGCCGCCTCGATGGTGACGGCGAGCAGCAGCCTGTGGCCCGCCGGCGTCCTGCGCAGCACGAGCCAACCGAGCAGGTAGAAGAGGAAGCCGTGGATGATATGGCTCGGCGTGTACCAGTCGGCGATATGCTGGCTGTTGTCGGGGCCGTGCACGGTGGCGACGAACAATTTGACCGTGCCGCAGGTGCAGATCGCCTGGCGGCCCATGAAGAGCTCGACTGCCGCCATGACGGCAACCACGCCGAACGCAATCGCCCAGTATTTGCGCGGGATGAGCGGCGCGTCGGTCATCCCTCCAGCATTTCCTGAAGCGTCTGGACGGTGCGCCAGTTGCGCGCGGTCCACACGCCCGTGGATTTGCCGGTTCCGATCTTCGACTGGCCAGCGCCGTTGCCGTACCAGGTCCAGATCGCGCCGCCGGCGGAAAGGACCCGTTCATTGTCGCCCGCCTTTGCGGAGAGGGCCGCGATGTCGCCCTCGGTCGGCGCGCGCTTGCCGACGGTCATGTGGACGAAGGCGGGCTCCTTTTCGCTTTCCGGCTTCAGCGGATTGGCCCTGGCGTGGGCGGCCCATTGCGAGGCGGAGCGGATGATGACGTCGACGTCGAAGCCGAATCGATCCGCAATCGCCTTCTCCAGTTTCGCTTCGAGCCCGCCTTCGGCCTGTTCGGTCTCGAATACCAGATTGCCGCTCGCCACATAGGTGCGGACCTTTTCGAAACCGAGCGCCTCCGCCGTCTCGCGAAGCGCCGCCATCGGCACCTTCCTGTGCCCGCCGACATTGATTCCACGCAATAGGGCGACGTAGCCGGTCATCGGCGCAGGGTGAGTCGTTCCGGTCACGATGTAAACCGCGAATTGCTTGACGCGGGCGGGTGCGCCGCGCCACTAGCCCGCATGGAAATCGCAAGCGCCTTCCAGCGGCGGGGCCTCCTCTACGTTCTTTCCAGCCCCTCCGGCGCGGGCAAGTCGACGATCGCGCGGATGCTGATGAAGAGCGACGAAGGCGTCGCCATGTCGGTTTCCGCGACCACGCGACCGATCCGGCCGGGCGAGGTCGATGGCCGCGACTATCATTTCGTCAGCGACGCGACCTTCGAGGAGATGATCTCCGACGGCGCCTTCCTGGAATGGGCGCACGTCTTCGGGCACCGCTACGGCACGCTCAAGAGCGAAGTGATGAAGGTGATCGAGGGCGGCCGCGACGTCCTGCTAGATATCGATTGGCAGGGAACGCAGCAACTGAAGCAGGTCGATCCCGACATCGTCCGGGTCTTCATCCTGCCGCCGTCGATGGATGAGCTTGAGCGGCGCCTCAGGAATCGCCGCACCGACAGCGACGAGGTGATCAGGCGCCGCATGGAGCGCGCTGCGGCGGAGATCAGCCACTGGGCCGAATATGATTATGTGCTGATCAACAACGACGCCGAGAAATGCCGCGAGCTCGCCCACAACATCCTGAAGGCCGAACGGCTGAAGGCGACCCGCCGCGTCTTCCTGCACGATTTCGTTCGCCAGCTGATCGGCTAGGGCCTAGTCTCCGCCAACTGCAATCAGGGGAGATCCGAGATGGTGCGCAGCTTCATTGGCGGCCTCATCGCCGGTGTCGTCATGTTCTTCATCGGCTTCGTCTTCTGGGGCACGCCGCTCTCGGAGACGGCGTTCAGCAAGGCGAACGATGCCGACAGCGCCGTCGTCCAGAACGCGCTCAACGCGAGCCTGACGCGGAGCGGCACCGGCACCTATCGCATCCCCACACCGACGACGCCGGAGGGCACTGTCCAATATGGGCGCGGGCCGATCGCGACGGTCCATTTCAACACTGGCGGCTTCGCGGCCAACGACATGGCGATGATGCTGCCGGGGCTGATCTTCGCGCTCGTCTCCGGCCTGCTCATGTCGTTCGGCATCGCCGCGGTGAGCCGTGAGAACAGCTTCCCGCAGATCGCGCGGCTGGTGATTCTCTTCTCGCTCGGCATCACCATCTGGACGATCCTCGCCCAGCCGGTGTTCAACAATTACGGCTGGACTTACTGGGTCTATCTCTTCGTCTCGGAATCGATCGCCCTGATCGCCGGCGGGCTCGTCATCGCGCGCTGGTTCGTATCCAAGGACGCGCCAGTGCATGCGGCGCCGGTCGCAGCGCCAACACCGCCGACGGAAGACTAAAGCAAGGCGAGAAAGCGCGCGGCGGCTTCGAAGTCGCGGCGGCGGTTGGCGAGCGCGGCCGCGGCTTCGAAATCCTCGCCCCAATGCTCGGCCTGCCACTGCTCGTCCAGGGTCGCCGCCGCCCAGGCCGTGTCGAGCGGGATCGCGCCTTCGGCAAGTGCGAGCGCGATCAGCAGCGAACCGGAGATCGTCACCAGCGGGGAAAGGCCGGCGAGGGCGAATGGGTCACGCGCTGCGACCGCAGCACTCAGCCGCGTGACGGTCTCGGCCGGCTGCGGCCTGTGGGTGATTCCCGAAGCGATCTGGAACTGCACATCGTAGCGCTGCCGGGCCCAGGCCAGGATCGGGTCCCAGGCTTCGGCCTGGCGGGCGACGAGCGGCGCCGGGCCCTCGGCGCGGTAGCAGAGCAGGTCCGATTCGCCGTAGGTCGCGAGGCCGCGCGCGAAGGAAGCGGGGTCCGGCGTCACCCGGTCGATTGCCGCATTGGCAAGGCCGGTGAGCGCCATGGCGCGCGGGTCGATCTGATCGCCCTGCGCATTCCATTCATCGGCGACGGCCTCGGCGAGCGCGTCCGTGGGCAAAACGAGGTCCTGCCGTCCCGGTGTCTTCACCGTCTTGCCGTCGAGCAGGATGCGCCGGCCTTCGCCGACGCTGGCGGCCATGTAGAAGCGCTTCACGGCCCCGGTGGCGTCCGCCACTTGCCGGCAAGATATTTCGGGCCGAAGAAGCTGATCACCAGGCAGGCGATCGCAATCGGAAAGCCGATGATCGAGCCACCTTCGACGAAGGTGTCGCTTTGCCAGAGCAGGATGGCGAGCAGCACGCCGATCGTGCCGCCGATCCGCACCAGGTTCATCAGGATGAACCGGTTGCGCCAGAGGTCAGTCTCTTCCTGTGGAGTCATGCCTGCGCCTTCATCTCCTGGCGCATCAGCGCCGCCATTTCGGGATTGATCCGCGCCAGCCCTTCGGCCGCGCCGATACGCTCATCCGGCTGCTTGTTCTGTCCAAGCTTGCGCGTTCCGCGCAGATCCTCGATCCTGAGCTCGTAGCCAGTGATCGCCTTCAGCATCGCCTCGAAGCGGCCGGAATTCATCCTGGCCCGCGTCCATGACGGCTTGGGCGCGAGCCGCGCCTCGTGCGCGGCGCTGAGATCGTCGAGCAGCTGGGCCAGCTCAGGCTCCGCGAGCCGGCGGAGCGGCCCCTGCGCCTCGACGGCGAGATAATTCCAGGTCGGCACCTGGTCCGGCGAACCATACCAATCGGGGCTGATATAGGCTTCGGGGCCGAGGCAGGAGACGATCGCGTTGCTGCCGTCCATCGCGGCCGCCGCGCGATTGCCGCGCGAGATGTGAAATCGGATCCGGTCCGGCGCCGCGACGATCACCGGCGTGTGAACGAGGGCCGGCCCTTCGACGCAGATCGTGCAGAAGGCGATATCGGCCAGGAAGGCGAGCATGGCGTCGCGATCCTCCCAGGCGAAGGCACGGCTCGGATGCATCAGCCGCGGCCCCGGCTGCGTCGCTCGCCCTTGCGGTCCTTGCGGCGCGCCTTGGCGGCGGCCGAGACGGCCTTGCGCTTGCCCTCCGGCGTTTCGGAATATTTGACCTCGTCGAGCGGAAGATCGCCGAGCGTGAGATCGAAGCCCAGGCTCGCCATCGTCGCCGAGAAATGGTCCGAAAGCTCGGCGGTGACGTCGATCTGTCCGCCGTCGGGATGATCGATGCGGATCCGGCGCGCGTGGAGGTGAAGCTTGCGGCTGATCGAGCCGGTCAGGAAGGAATCCTGCCCGGCATATTTGCCGTCGCCGAGGATGGGATGGCCGATCGCAGCCATATGGACGCGCAGCTGGTGGGTGCGGCCGGTATGAGGCTGGAGCTCGACCCAGGCGGCGCGATTGCCCGCCTGCTCGATGACCCGGTAGCGCGTCCGCGCCGGCATGCCTTCTTCCTCGTCGACATGCATCTTCTCGCCGCCGGTGCCGGGCTGCTTGGCCAGCGGCAGCTCGATCATGCCGTCGTCGATCGAAGGCACGCCGATGACGATCGCCCAATAGACCTTGCGCGCCGTGCGGCCCGAAAAGGACTTGCTGAAAAAGGCCGCGGCGCGCGGCGTTCGGGCGAGTAGCAGGGCGCCGGACGTATCCTTGTCGAGCCGGTGGACGAGCTTGGGGCGCGGCGCGCCGCCCTCGGCGAGGCCGTCGAGAAGGCGATCGAGATGGTCGTGGGTCTTGGTGCCGCCCTGGGTCGCAAGGCCGGGCGGCTTGTTGACGACGATCGCCGCCTTGTCCTGGTGGATGACCATCGAGCGGACATAGTCGACCTCGTCGTCGCTCAGCTTCGGGCGCTCCGGCAGCGCCTTCTTCGGCGCCGGCGCTTCCTCGCCCTGCGGCGGCACCCGGACGATCTGGCCGGTGAGGATCCGGTCGCCGGGCGCGGCGCGCTTGCCGTCGATACGCAGCTGGCCGGTCCGCGCCCAGCGCGAGATCTGCCCGAAGCTGACCTCCGGAAGATTGCGCTTGAACCACCGGTCGAGGCGGATTCCGTCATCCTCGTCGGTCACCTTGAGCTGACGGACCTGCTCGCTCGCGCTCATGTTGCGGTCCGCCATGCCAGGAGGCCGAGGAACAGCAGCAGCACAGAGCCGATCACCGATGCACCGGCATAGGCCGCGGCAATGCCGAACTGGCCGCGCTCGATCATGCTGAACGTCTCGAGGCTGAATGCCGAGAATGTGGTGAAGCCGCCGAGGACGCCGACCGCGAAGAACAAACGCGCCGCCTCATTGCCCCCGGCGCGGACCAGCCAGCCGGCGAGCAGGCCCATCAGCAGGCCGCCGGCGAGGTTGACGCTCAGCGTCCCCCAGGGAAAGCCGGAGCCGAAGCGCGCCAGCGTGACACTGCCGACGAGATGGCGCGCACCGGCGCCGAACGCGCCGCCGAGCATGACGATGAGTAGGTTGGGCATCGCGGCGGATGTAGCGACACCCGGAGGCGTTCGCCAGTAGCCTGCCCTTTTCCTCCTTGCCCGCGAAGCGGATGGGGAGGGATGAGCAGGTCGCCATGTGCCCCGCACATGGCTTCGGATCGCGGGGCGATCCGAACCTGCTCATCGCGTGCAACGCGGGTGGAGGGGCCATGCGAAATCGGTCCAAGGCTACAGTCGCCTGGCCCGGTTGCTCCAGCAAGTTTTGCTGATTCTTGTCCGTTGCCGAAGTCGTTGGCCCCTCCACCATGCTTCGCATGGTCCCCCTCCCCATCGCTACGCGACAGGGAGGATTGGAGCTTTAGCGCCCGTTGTTGACGATCAGGGCGACGTCCGAGCCGGCCTGGGTCGGCGTGACGATCAGATAATAGGCCGCCTCGCCGCGGGTCCCGCCGAGCACCTGGTCGCCGCCGCGGGCCTGCTGCTCGGCGGAGAAGCGGGCGCGGGCGGCAAGGCTGCGATAATGTTCGAGCACCCGGTTATAGGGATCCGCGGTGGCAAAGGTGACGACGCGGATCTGACAGGCGCCGCGATTATTGCCCGCCGCTTCGGTGATGCGGGCGCCGGGATAAGGGGGGAATTCGGCCGGCAGGCGATTGGCCCATTCGTTGCCGTAGCTCAACGGCACGCCGCAAGCGCCGGGCGTGGCCTGCCCCGAGCCGCCGGTGGTCGCCGCGGTCGCTTCGCGCACCCGGCTCCCGCCGGCGCCGCCGCCCGCGGCGGCGCTCCCGCCCGCGCCGTCCGCCGGATATTGCGCCTGAACCGGCGTCTCGGGCGGGCGGACGGTGTTCGGATGGCTCTGCTGAACGAGATTGGGATCGACGAGGATCTGGTCCTCGAGCGCGCTGGTCAGGGCCGGATCGGCGCCGTTGCCGATCAGGCTGTTGTCCATTTCCGAAAGGTTGTTCTGGTCGCCGCTGCCGCAGGCGGCGAGCGCAAGCAGGCCGGCAAGGGCGGCGGAGCGGAGCAATGTGGCGGCGCTTTTCGGCATAAGGCGTCCTTTTCTGAAAGGGGCTTATGCCTGACATCTTTGGCTTATGGGTGAGTGGATATGGTTAACGCGCGGCATCCGGGGCCGGTGTCTCATTCCTGGACTGCCAGAAGGCAAAGGTTTCGCCCTGTACGAGGCGGATGAAGCTGGCCGCCTCGGGACCCTCCCACGGCCCTTCATAACCGCGTTCACGCGCGCCGCCGGCCACCCACCAACCCTGGCCCGGAATGCCGTCGCTCTGGCGGACGACCAGGACGGCGAATTCCGGCTCGCCCCGCGCCGCGGCGTCGCGGTCGATATCGCCGAGCATCGCGCACAGGGCCCGCATCTTCGGCCGCGAGAATCGGTAGCCGAGATGCTCGAGCAGCTCGCCGTAGCTCAACGCGACGCCGGCCCTGGCGGCCGCGACGAGGTGGGCGCGGACCTCGTCACTATTGGCGAGCGGCTCGGCCATCGGCCCTTATTCGCTGTCCGAAAGCAGCACGCGGCCGTCGGTGCCGCCGCCCTGACGGGGCGCGATCTGGATGCGGAACCGGCCGTCACCATCCTTCCTGATGCCTGCGAAGATATAGGCCGCGCCGTTGCGGGTGGCGCTGGATATGGTGAAATCGGGCGCGCGCGCCGGATCCTGATACCAGCGCGCGACCGCGTCGGCCGAATCGGCGGTGGTGAAGCGCAATTCGACCTGCCCGTCGGACCCGCCCTGCCGGCCGTCGCTTCCGCCCTCGATATGCATGCCGCTCATCGTGCTGCCCGGATAGACCAGGCCGCCATCGTCGTGGATGCTGGCCTCGCGGCGCAGGCCCTCGGGGATGTTGATCTTCATCTGGACGCCGGGCGCGTTGATCGAGACCTGGCCCTCCTCGGCCTTGTTCTCGGCCGAGACGTTGCCGTTCGGCTGGACGTCGTTGCCGATGCGCGCTTCGCAGGCGGTGAGAATGAGCGCAGCCGTCGTCGCGGCGAGGTTGAGCAGCCTGGGTGTCTTCATCATCGACCTCCGTGCCCCATCCAGCGCATGATAATTGGGTTGCGCAGGCAGGCCAATACTTGCCTTGAAGCCGCCGCATACCCCCTCTAGGCGCCCGGCATGACGGAAAATCAGAGCTTTCGGCGCAATGGCCTTCTCTTCGGCCTGGGCGCCTATCTGCTCTGGGGCGTCATGCCGATATACTTCAAGCTGCTGACCATTGTTCCGCCGATCGAGATCGTCGCCAACCGGATTCTGTGGTCGCTGATCATCCTCATTGTCCTCGTCACTCTCTGGCGACGCTGGGGCACGGTCCGCAGCGCAATTTCGAACGGCCGGATCCTGCTCATCCTGCTCCTCACCGCCGCCTTGATCGCAACCAACTGGCTGGTCTACGTCTGGGGCGTGGTCAACGGCCATGTGCTTGAAACGAGCCTCGGCTATTATCTCAACCCCTTGTTCAACGTCCTGCTCGGCGTCGTCCTGCTCAAGGAGAAGCTGAGCCGGGCCCAGGCCGGCGCCGTCCTGCTTGCGGCTTCGGGAGTCGCGGTGCTCGCCTGGGGCGCGTCCTCTGGTCTTTGGATCAGCCTGTCGCTGGCGGTGAGCTTCGGTCTCTACGGCTTCATCCGCAAGGTCGCGCCGGTCGACGCTCTCGAAGGCCTGTCGATCGAAACGGCTCTGCTTGCCCCGGCATCCCTGATCTACCTGATGTGGGCCCATCCCGGCCCCGCCGGGCTCGCCGCCTTCGGGCCGGCGACCACGACGCTGCTTGTCCTCGGCGGCGCGATCACCGCGATCCCGCTCCTGCTGTTCAATGCCGCCGCAAAGCGGCTGCCTTATTCCACGCTCGGCTTCCTTCAATATATCGCGCCCTCCCTGCAATTCCTGCTGGCGGTGCTTGCGTTCGGCGAAGCATTTACGCGGATCCACGCACTTTGCTTCGGTGCGATCTGGATCGCGCTGGCCATCTTCGCATTCGAAGGCGTGCGCCTCGGCCGCGCCAGCTCGAAAGCGGCTGCCGAAGTCCTGGAGCCTTGTCCCTAAACCGGCTTGATGTCGCGCGGCAGATCGCCGTGCCATTTCCGGTCGGCCACGGAACCGTCCGCATCCTGCAGGAAGGCCTCGCCCTTCAGCTCGGCCGCGCGCTGGTTGGCGACCGCCCAGGCCTCCTGGCGGTCTGCGTGGCGCGTCGTCTGCTCGGGCAGGCCCTCTTCATAGACCACCCAGCCATCGGCATCGGCCACCGCCCAGAAATTGCGACCAACCATGTCTCGTCTCCTCGTTACGGAGCGGAAACGGGCAGTCCGGCAGGAAGTTGCCATGCGCGCGCGATGGCGCAATGATCGGGCGGGAGGAGCAACGCCAATGAAGACCGACCCGCGAGTCGACGCCTATATCGAGCGCCAGGCCGAGTTCGCCCGGCCGCTCCTGAGCCATTTGCGTGGCGTGATTCACGAAGCATGCCCGGACTGCCAAGAGACGATCAAATGGAGCATGCCGAGCTTCACGCACAGGGGGAAGATCCTCGCCCATTTCGCTGCGTTCAAGGCGCACGCCGCGTTCGGCTATTGGAACGATTCGATGCTCAGCCAGGACGAGAAGAACCGGTCGGCCATGGGTCAGTTTGGACGACTGACGGCGCTCGACGATTTGCCGGATCGGGCCACCCTGGTCGAATTGACCCGCAAATCCATGGCATTGATCGAGGAAGGGGTGAAGCCGCCGCGCGCGACGGGCAAGAAGGCGCCCCTCGCCGTGCCTCAGGACATGCGCGCCGCCATCGACGCCGTGCCGGCGGCGAAAGCGACGTTCGACGGCTTCGCGCCGAGCAGCCAGCGCGACTATGTCGAATGGGTCACCGAGGCCAAGCGCGAAGAAACCCGCACGAAGCGGCTCAACCAATCGGTCGAATGGCTCGCCGAAGGCAAGAAGCGACACTGGAAATACGAGAATTGCTGACCTTCAGCTCGAATTCCCCGTTGCATTGCCCATCGCGTTCGAGCCCGGATCGAGCGGGTCGGGCGGCATCGGCGCGACCGGGCGGCATAGCGGCAGCTGGAGCTGCTGGTTCTGCGCGCAGTCGCGGACCTGGACGTCGCTGTTGCCGGCAATGAAGATCGACCAATGCCGGCCGTCGTCGCAGAGCGCGACCCACATCTCCATGCCGCGATAATATTGCTGGTAGGCGCCGGTGACGACCCGATGGCAGCGATGGCCGGTCTGCCGGATCGCGCGCATCAGCGCCAGTCTCTGGTCCAGCGGCGATGACGCCTTCATCCGGTCGCTGTCCGGATTGGCGATGTGGATGCCGTTATCGGGATCGCCCGGCGTGAAGTCGCCACCGCAGCCGGCCAGCGCCAGAGGCAGGAGAAAGATGGAGATGAGCGCTTTCATGTGTCTCTCCCTTGTTGCTCAGGCCGCGCGCCCGATCGCCTTCTGCCGCCGCCTCTGCACCGATGATCCGAACCCGATCGCCTCGCGATATTTGGCGACGGTGCGCCGCGCAATGTCGAAGCCCTCGGCCTTGAGCATGTCGACCAGCTGATCGTCGGACAGTATCTTCACCGGATCCTCTGCCGCGATCAGCGCCTTGATCCGGCTCTTGACCGCTTCCGAGGAGGCCGCGTCGCCGCCGTCACTGCTCTGGATGCCGCTGGTGAAGAAATATTTCAATTCGAACAGGCCGCGGTCGCAGGCGAGATATTTGTTGGAGGTGACCCGGCTGACCGTCGATTCGTGCATGGCGATCGTCTCGGCAACGGCGCGCAGGGTCAGGGGCTTGAGGTGCGAGACGCCGTGGCGGAAGAAGCCTTCCTGCTGGGTGACGATCTCGCTCGCGACCTTGACGATGGTCCGCGCTCTCTGGTCGAGCGCCTTCATCAACCAATTGGCGCTTTGCAGGCATTCGTTGAGCCACGCCTTCGATTGCCGGTCCTGCGGCCCGCTCGACAGCTCGTTATAATATGTGCGGTTGACGAGCAGGCGGGGCAGGGTTGCGCTGTTCAGCTCGACCGCCCAGCCGGTGCCGCGCCGGGTGATGAAGACGTCGGGGACGATCGCATTGACCCGCTCCGAGGCTTCGAAGCGGCAGCCCGGCTTGGGATCGTAGGCGCGAAGCTCGCGGATCATGTCCGCCAGATCCTCGTCGTCGACGCCGCAGATGCGCTTCAGCGCGCCGAGATTGCCCTTGGCGAGATAGTCGAGATTGTCGATCAGCCGGGCCATGCAGGGGTCGTAGCGATTGGCGTCTTTGGCCTGCAGCGCAAGGCATTCGGCAAGGCTGCGCGCCGCGACGCCGGCGGGATCGAAGGTCTGGATCACGCCAAGCACGCGCTCCACGTCCTGGAGCGGCGCGCCGAGCTTTTGCGCGATCTCGAGCAGGGAGGCCTGGAGATAGCCGGTCTCCTCGATCTGATCGATGATCCGGTCGGCGACGATCAGATCCGCGCCCGAGAAGATTTCGCCGGCCTGATGGCGCAGATGTTCGTGCAGGGAGACCTGCTCACCGGAAAAGCTGTCGAAATCCACGCCCTCGTCGGATCCGCCGGCGCCGAGACCCTCCATGCCGAGCCCGCCTTGCGGACCGTGCATGGCGTCGACGGCGCTGTCCTGGTGGAAATCCTCGCTGTCCTGGTCGATGTCGAGCGCCGCCGCGCCATCGCCCGCGTCGATCTCCGGCAGCTCCTCGGCGCCTTGCGGAACGGGCTCCGGCTCCGGCTCGCCGCCCGGTTCCGGCTCGGCCGCGCCGCTTTCGAGCAAGGGATTCTTCTCGATCTCCTCGGCGATGAAGCTCTCGACCTCGAGATTGCTGAGCGCGAGCAGGCGGATCGCCTGCTGGAGCTGCGGCGTCATCACCAAGGATTGGGATTGTCTTAGATCGAGGCGAGGCCCCAGTGCCATGCTTAAAGCTCGAAACTTTCGCCCAGATAGAGGCGGCGGACATTCTCGTCGGCGACGAGATCCTCGGGGCTGCCGGCGAACAGGACCTGGCCGCCGTAGATGATGCAGGCGCGATCGACGATGTCGAGCGTCTCACGGACATTATGATCGGTGATCAGGACGCCGATATTGCGCAGCTTGAGCGCCACGATCAGGTCGCGAATATCCTGGATCGAGATCGGATCGATGCCGGCGAACGGTTCGTCGAGCAGCATGATCGAGGGATTGGCGGCGAGCGCGCGGGCGATCTCGCAGCGCCGCCTTTCGCCGCCCGAAAGCGCCATGGCGGGCGCATCGCGGAGCCGCTCGATGTGGAATTCACCGAGCAATTGCTCGAGCCGCTCGGCCCTCGCTTTCTTGTCCGGCTCGGCGACCTCGAGCACGGCCATGATGTTCTGGGAAACGGTGAGGCCGCGGAAGATCGAGGTCTCCTGCGGCAGATAGCCGAGTCCGAGGATCGCCCGGCGGTACATGGGCAGGCCGGTAATGTCGTTGCCGTCGAGCAGGATGCGGCCGCTGTCGGGCTTCACCAGGCCCATGATCGAATAGAAGCAGGTGGTCTTGCCGGCGCCGTTGGGTCCTAACAGGCCGAGCACCTCACCGCGGTCGACGCCAAGTGAGACGTCGGTGAGCACTGCCCGCTTGTCGTAGGATTTGGCGATCGAGACGACGGAAAGGCCATGATCCAGCGCGGCGCCCGCTTCATCCGCGTCCGGCCGATCTATGGTGACGGTTTCGTTCATGCGCGCTCCGCTATCCCTTTGCCTCCATTAGGCGAGGCGCCGCGAAGGCTCAACCCGGCAAGATTCTTGCATGGCGCCTGACGCGGCGGTCAGTTGCCCTGGCGCGGCGGCACGGTGAAATGGCCGGTGACGCGGCCGCCCTGCGACTGGCTGCCCGCGGCGCCGCCGTCGACAACCGCCCGGTGGGTGTCGAGATCGAGCACCAGCCGCCCGCCCTGGACGTGGTTGGAGCCCTGATCGAGGTTGACCGAGCCGATCATCGTCACCAGCCGGCGCGGCACGTCGTAGATCGCGAACTGGCTCCGCGCGGTCTCGGTCGGGGTGCGCAGCCTGACGCCGCCGCTCGCCTCGAGCCGCTGGATCTGCGTGCCGGCCCCGCCGGCGCCCGAATTGGCGTAGATGACCGTCAGGCGGGCGGAGTTCATCGTCATATTGCCCTGCCGCGCCTCGACATTGCCGGTCAGGATGGCGCGGTTCGCGCGATCCTGCACCTCGATCCGATCGGCGGCGACGTCGACGGGGGCGTTGCTGCCGCCCTTGGCCTGCGTGCCGGACTGGCTCAACGCAGGCGCGACGGCGAGAAGCGGGAGCAGCGCAAGGGGGAGGAAGCGTTTCACGCCGCTCATCTGATGCCGCCCTGCACGATATGCAAGCGAGCACGGCCGGAAAGCACCACTGTCCGGTCCGGCAGATTGGCATGGAGCTGCCCGGCGGTGAACTGGCCGAGCGGCATCTGCCCCTCGACGGCGCCGCGGCTGGTCATGGTGCTGTTGCGCAGGTCGACGTCGACGTCGCGCGTGCCCATCCGATAGCCGTCGGCGGCGCTGAACTGGATCGGGCCGACGACCTGCACATGATCGGTGTCCATATTATACTGGCCGCGGCCGGCATTGATCCGGGCCGGGCCGTTCTGCAGCTGGATCTGGGCGTTGATGTTGCTGATCTCGACGACCGGGTTGGACGAGGTCTGCTGCACCGCCGATTGCGCGCTGAGCAGGAACGGGCGGCCCTGATTGTCCTGGCCGCGATATTGGGCGGCCGCGACCCGGAGCCGTTCCGGCGCGGTCTGCACCTTGTTCTTGTCGAGCAGGAAGCTGATCTCCTGCTTGTCCTCGAGCGGCGCGAAGAAGAGGAAGGCCAGGACGACGCCGATCAGGGCCGGAAGGCCGAGCTTCAGGGCCTTGACGACGCGATCGTGGGCGCCGCCGGGGATCGCCCAGCCGCGCTTGACCCTTCGATCGTCATCACCTTGTTCAGACATGGGCGAAAATGTCCTGCTCGGCCCATCCGGAAAGATCGAGCAGCGCCCGGTTGGGCAGGAAATCGAAGCACGCCAAAGCGAGCTCCATGCGCCCTTCGCGCGCCAGCCGTACGTCGAGCTTCTCCTTGAGGGCGTGGAGATAGCGCACATCCGCAGCGGCATAATCCTTCTGCGCGTCGCTCAATTCCGGCGCGCCCCAGTCAGAACTCTGCTGCTGCTTGGAGATTTCCTGGCCGAGCACTTCCTTGACCAGATCCTTGAGCCCGTGGCGGTCGGTATAGGTGCGAATCAGGCGCGAGGCGATCTTGGTGCAATAGACCGGCGCCGGCATCACGCCGAGATAGGCGTAGATCGATGCGAGGTCGAAGCGGGCGAAATGATAGAGTTTGAGCCGCTCCGGATCGGCGAGCACCGCCTTGAGGTTAGGCGCATCATAGGCGCTGCCGGCGGCGAAGCGAACGAGATGCTCGTCGCCGCGCCCGTCGGCGATCTGGACGACGCACAGCCGGTCGCGGCTGAGCTGGAGCCCCATCGTCTCGGTGTCGACGGCGACCGCGCCGGGCGCGAGCACGCCTTCGGGCAGGTCTTCTTCATGGAAGTGGACTGTCATGACGTTCGCATAAGCCTTGCCGGGTTAACGCTCAATGGTGCCGCTCGGGGCCGCCGTCCCGGCCTTCTTGGCGGCCCGCCCCCGCCGCGCCCACATATTGAGCCCCTCGACCAGGGCCGAGAAGGCCATCGCACCGTAGATATAACCCTTGGGCACATGGATGCCGAAGCCGTCGGCGATCAGCACCGCGCCGATCATCAGCAGGAAGCCCAGAGCCAGCATCACGACGGTCGGATTCTTGCCGATGAAATTGGCGAGCGGATCGGCGGCGAGCAGCATCACGCCGACCGCGAACAGCACGGCGACGACCATAATCGGCAGATGCTCGGTCATGCCCACCGCGGTCAGGATCGAATCGATCGAGAAGACCATGTCGAGGATGAGGATCTGCACGATCGCCGAGCCCACGCTCATCACCGCCTTCGACGTGTCGAAGGGGTCGTCGTCCGGGCCGGGATCGACATTGTGGTGGATCTCCTTGGTCGCCTTCCAGATCAGGAACAGCCCGCCGGCGATCAGGATCAGGTCGCGCCACGAGAAGGCCGTCTCGAAGCCGGGTTCGCCATGGGCGCCGGGCGCACCTTGTATGCCGAGGTCGAAGACCGGCGCGGTGAGGCCGACCAGCCATGCGATCCCCGAGAGCAGGATCAGCCGCATGATCAGCGCGAGGCTGATGCCGAGCCGCCGCACCTTCGCCCGGTTCGCTTCCGGAAGCTTGTTCGACAGGATCGAGATGAAGATCAGATTGTCGATGCCGAGCACGACCTCGAGCACGATCAGGGTTGCGAGCGCGGCCCAGGCGGCGGGCTCGGCGAAGATGGCAAGTGCGTCGATCATGACAGTCCTTGTGCGTCAGCGTCCGGTTGCGGACCCAAAATTCTCGCCTGCAATGCATGAAGCGGCGCGCGCCCGCAATCGCCGCGCGCGCTCCAAAACTATCCACAGCCAAAAGCGCTCGCGGGATTGGATATTTTCGTCTATGTGAGTCGCCAGTGCGCCGACATCCGGCGCCAAGGCCGTTGCGCGCTGGGCCCGGCGCGGTGGTTTGACAGGGGTATGGGCGTACGAAAGTATTTGAACGGATGGGTTTCGACAGAGGGCGCCGCGGAGAGCGCGGCGGGCGCGGCAGAGACAAGCGCGACGGTTTCGGCGAAGACAGTAACGCAGGCGGCGGATTCCAGGAGCGCGGTGGCGGCTATGGTGGCGGTGACCGATTCGGCGGCGGCGGCGGCGGTTATGGCGGTGGCGGCGACCGGTTCGGCGGCGGCGGCGGCGGCGGCGGCGGATATCGCGGTGGCGGTGGCGGCGGCGGCGGCGGATTCCGCGGCGGCGGCGCCGGCGGCGGCATGCCTCCCCAGATCGTCGGCGAAGCCAAGGGCATCGTCAAATTCTTCAACGGGCAAAAGGGCTTTGGCTTCATCGTCCGCGACGATGGCGGCGAGGACGTGTTCGTTCACATCAGCGCTGTCGAGCAAGCCGGTCTGACCGGACTTGCCGAAGGCCAGCCGCTCGATTTCACGCTCGTCGATCGCGGCGGCCGGGTGTCGGCGACCGACCTCAAGATCGAGGGCGATCCGCTTCCGGTCGAGGACAGGGGCCCGCCGCGCGATCGCGCCGCCGGTGGCGGTGGCGGTCCGCAGCGCGAGCTGACCGGCGAGAAGGCTTCCGGCACGGTGAAGTTCTTCAACGCGACCAAGGGATTCGGCTTCATTACCCGCGACGATGGGCAGCCCGATGCGTTCGTCCACATCTCTGCGGTGGAGCGGGCCGGCATGATCTCGCTCAACGAGGGTGACCGGATCGAGTTCGAGCTTGAGGTCGATCGGCGCGGCAAGACCGCGGCGGTGAACCTGGTCCCGATCCAGTAACGACGGGTTCGATCCCGCAAGACGCGGGAGAAATACAATAAGGCGCGGCGGCCAATTGGCTGTCGCGCCTTATGCTTAGCCGTTCGTCAACCAGTTTCGTGGACCCATTGTCCACCTGTCACGTTTACCACCATTCACATGGAAAGCGTGCTCATAGCGGCTGTTCTCGCGGCTGCCCAACCCCACGCACCGATCGGAGACGCCGCAACGGCGCTCGATCAAAGGTGCTTCAGCCTCATGGCGCAACTCGCCGAGGACCAGGACCCCCGTGTCCAGTCGCTCGGCCGGGTCGCGGCGCAATATTTCCTGGGACGAATCGACGCGGCCTCGCCCGGCTTCGACCCCGAAAATGCTGCGGCGCCCGATCCGGGAGAACGCCCCGCCTTGCTGCGCCGCTGCGGCGACGCCATGCAGGCCGGGGGACGCGACTTCCGGTCGATCGGTCAGGCGCTCGCGCCCGGCTCCCGCCCGAACATCTAGAGGATCGTGCGAGCTGCATCGCGCAGTTCGATCTAGGTCGCCATCCGCCTCAGCGTCTCGATCCGGTCGGCTTCGGCGGCCGGCTTGTCGGTGCGGATACGCGATATGCGCGGGAAGCGCATGGCGAGGCCGGACTTGTGCCGCTTCGACAAATGGATCGAATCGAAGGCGACTTCGAGGACGAGGCTCTTCTCGACTTCGCGGACCGGGCCGAACCGCTCGAGCGTATGGTTGCGCACGAAGCGGTCGAGCCATTTCAGCTCCTCATCGGTGAATCCGAAATAGGCCTTGCCGACCGGCAGCAATTCGCCGGCGTCGTTCCAGCAGCCGAACGTGTAATCCGAATAATAAGAAGAGCGCTTGCCGCTGCCGCGGACCGCATACATCAGCACGCAATCTGCGACGAGCGGATCGCGCTTCCACTTGTACCAGAGGCCGGTCCTGCGTCCGGCGACGTAGGGGCTGTCGCGGCGCTTCAGCATCACGCCCTCGATCGAGGCATCGCGGGCGCCGGCGCGGATCACCTCGAGCGCCTCGAAGCTCTCCGCCTCGATCAGCGCCGACAGGTCGAAACGTTCCGGATCGAGCCGCGGCATGAACGCTTCCAGCCGCTGGCGGCGATCGGTCAGCTTCAGGCCGCGCACATCCTCCTGGCCATCGAACAATATGTCGTAGAGCCGGACGAAGGCGGGATAGTCACCAAGCATCTTCGCCGACACGTTCTTGCGGCCCAGCCTTTGCTGGAGAGCGTTGAAGCTCGCTGCGCCGCCGCCCGCCTCGGCGCCCCCCTGGAAGGCGCCCTTGACCAGCAATTCCCCGTCCAGCACCCCCTGGCTCGCAAAGGCTTCGGCAACGTCCGGAAAGCTGCCTGTGATGTCGTCCCCGGCACGGCTGTAGAGCCTCGTCTCGCCGCCGGCATGGACGAGCTGGACCCGGATCCCGTCCCATTTCCACTCGGCCGCATAATCCTCCATCGACACGCGCAGATCGTCGAGCGGATGGGCGAGCATGAACGGGCGGAAGACCGGCACGTCCTCGGCAGTGGGCTGGGCGCCGCGCCCCTCCGCCCAGTCGAATATGGGAAGGTAGGGCGGGCCGATGCCATGCCACACCTCCTCGACCGCATCGACGTCGAGCCCGAACGCGCCGGCAAGCGCCACCTTGGCGAGCCGCGCCGAAATGCCGATGCGAAGCGCCCCAGTGGCGAGCTTCAGCAAGGCGAAGCGGCCGCTGGCGTCGAGATGGTCGAGCATCGCGGCAAGCGCGCCGGGCGCCTCCGCCCGCCCGAGCGAGGCGAGCCGCTCGACCACGTTCGAAAGCCTCAATGTGCCGTCGTCGAGATCTGCCGGCTGCTCGATCGCCTTGGGCCAGAGCAGGGAGACCGTCTCGGCCATGTCGCCGACATAATCGCGGCTCATGTAGAGCAGCACCGGATCGACCCGTTCCTCGGCGATCGCCCGGATCGCCGCCGGCTTCACTGCGGGAATGTTGAGTTCGCCGGTCAGCGCCGCAAGTGCATAGCCGCGGTCCGGATCGGGCGTGCGCTTGAGATAGTCGCCGATCAGCTTCAGTTTGGCGGTGCGCGACCTCGTATAGACGAGCGCATCGAGCAGCTGGGAAAAATCGCGCATGGCCGGCCTTTTCTTTCGCTAAGTTAGGGACCACGCAAGCGCCATGACGGTCAGACGCTTCTTGCTGCTCATGGTTGCGCTCGGCATGGCTTTGCTCGGCTGGTCCTACTGGAGCGCGATCGCCGATCCGGTCGTGCGCGAAGCCGAAGTCGCACTCGCCGACTGGCCGGCCGGCGCGCCGCCGGTGCGGGCGCTATTGATGTCCGATCTCCACGTCGCCGGGCCGGACATGCCTCCCGAGCGGCTGGCACGGATCGTGGAACAAGCCAATGCATTGCGCCCGGACATCATCCTCATCGCCGGCGATTTCGTCAGCGACAAGCGTGCGTCGACCAGCTCTTATTCCTTCGCCGAGGCCGTGGCGCCGCTGGCCGGCCTGAGGTCGCGGCTCGGCACCGTCGCCGTCCTCGGCAATCACGACCATTGGCGCAACGCCGCCGAGGCGCGCGCGGCGCTGACGAGGATCGGCGTGCGGCTGCTTGACAATGACGCCGCCGCCGTCGGGCCGCTGGCGATCGGCGGCCTCGACGACGCCTTCACCAATCACCAGGATCCCGGCGCCATGATGAGTGCGATGCGCGCCCTGCCCGGCGCCCGCATCGTCCTCAGCCACAGCCCCGATCCCTTTCCGGCCTTGCCCGGGGACGCGTCTCTCATGCTCGCCGGCCACACCCATTGCGGCCAGATCAGGCTGCCGCTGATCGGCGCGATCTCGACCATGTCGGCTTATGGCGACCGCTACGCCTGCGGCCTGATCCGCGAGAATGGGCGCATGCTGATCGTCAGTGCCGGGCTCGGCACGAGCATTTTGCCGCTGCGGCTTGGGGCCGTGCCGGACATGTGGCTGGTCAGGCTAGGGCCTGGCCCCCGCTGAGCCGGGCTCGCCGAGGCTCCGTGCGAACAGCGCCCGAACTCGGCGGCGATATTCGTCGGTCCAGACCGACCCCGTGCCGACGTGGCCGACGCCGTCGAGCAGCCAAAGCGCCTTCGGTCCCGGCGCCGCGTCGTAGAGCGCACGAGTTTTGACTGAGGGTGTGCTGAGGTCGGCGCCGCCACCGATGATCAACACTGGCCCGGGATAGCGTCTAATGGCGTCGAGCGGAGCGAGGCGGCCCGGCGGCACACCGTAGCGAAGCCAGGACTGGTAGCTGAGCAAGGGTTCGCCAAGCATCGCGAGAGCGCTGCCGATGCGCTGTGCGATGCGGTTGTAGATCGCGTCGCGCAAATCGGGATAGACCGCCTGCAGCACCATTGCCTGGACCGGAAGCGGGCCATCGTCGCCGAGCAAGGCCGCGGCCCCGCCAAGCGAGGTTCCGATCAAGCCGACCCGCCGGCCAGGCGCCCCCGCGCGCAGGAAAGCCAGGGCCGCCGCCGCATCGAGCGCTTCATTGAGGCCGAAGGTGCGCGCCGCGGCGCCCGATTCGCCATGGCCGCGGAAGTCGATCGCAAGCACGCCATAGCCGAGCCCGTTCAGCCACAGAGCATGGCGGATGAGGCTTGCGCGCGAACTGTCGACGCCGTGGAGCAGCAGGATGGCCGGTGCATCGGGCCGGGCGCCAGGCCAGTAGCTTCCGGTGATCGGCACGCCGTCGCTTGCGAGGAGATGGACGATTCGGCCGGGCGGCGCTGGCGCCGGCACCGCGGAGGATTGCGGCCGCGACATGATCGAGCCTGCGATCCATGTCGCGACGAGTCCCGCGATCAGCAGGATCCCGGCCCAATTGGCGTACAGGGCCCAGACCAGCAACGCGACGACTACGACCGAGAATGTGAGGACAAAACCAAGGAACGAATTTCGCGCGCTGACGCGGTCCCTCAGCATATCGCGACAAATGGCGATGAAATCCCCCTCGGTGAGTTGAAAGCTGACTTCCCCGCCACGCGGCTCTCCGCTGCCCCTTCCGCAAAGCCTATGGGGAATCTAAGGAGACAGCAACGCGGGCGCGGAAGGTGGGCTTATGAAGCTGATGACGGGCAATTCCAACCTGCCGCTCGCGCAGGCGATCGCCGACTATCTCGAGATCAAGATCACCGAGGCGAGCGTGCGCCGCTTCGCCGACGAGGAGATCTTCGTCGAGATCAACGAGAATGTCCGCGGCGAGGACGTGTTCGTCGTCCAGTCCACCTCCTATCCGGCCAACGACAATCTGATGGAGCTGCTGATCTGCATCGACGCGCTGCGGCGCGCCTCGGCCAAGCGGATCACCGCCGTCGTGCCTTATTTCGGCTATGCCCGGCAGGATCGCAAACCCGGCCCGCGCACGCCGATCTCGGCCAAGCTGGTCGCCAATCTGATCACCGTCGCCGGCGCCAACCGCGTCCTCTCGGTCGATCTCCACGCCGGCCAGATCCAGGGCTTCTTCGATATCCCGACCGACAATCTCTATGCGGCGCCGGTGATGTCCGCCGACATCCAGGCCCGCTTCAAGGGCCGGAAGATCACCGTCGTCTCGCCCGACGTCGGCGGCGTCGTGCGCGCCCGCGCCCTCGCCAAGAGGCTGGACAACGCGCCGCTCGCCATCGTCGACAAGCGCCGCGAGAAGCCCGGCGAATCCGAGGTGATGAACATCATCGGCGACGTCGCCGGACGCTTCTGCATCCTGATCGACGACATGGTCGATTCGGCCGGAACGCTCTGCAACGCGGCCGCGGCGCTGCGCGAAGCCGGCGCCGAGGAAGTGGTGGCTTATTCCACCCACGGCGTGCTTTCCGGCGCCGCCGCCGCCCGCGTCGACCATTCGGTGCTGACCGAGCTGGTCATCACCGACACGATCGCCGCATATGAAGCGGCCGAGGCGAGCCCGAAGATCCGCATCCTCACCATCGCGCCCTTGCTGGCCGAGGCGATCCGGCGGATCGCCGACGAATCCTCCGTTTCAAGCCTGTTCGACTGATGCGTCTCCTGATCTTCCTGCTCTTCCCGGCCTCGATGCTCGTCGGTATTGCCGGCGCCGAAGCCCACTTTGACGCTCGGGACATCGCCTTCCGGGAGCATGTCGCGGCTGTGTTCGCCGCCGATTGCCAGCGGACGCGAGCCCCGAACGCGGTGCAGCTCCGTGTGCTGCAGCGTCTTTGCAATTGTTCAGTGGCGCGCATCCGTTCGAGCGATATCGCGTTCGCAGATGGCCAGGATGGCGTCACCGCCAAGGTTCACACTGCGACGGAAGCGTGTTCGACGGAGTTTTACGGGCCGGACAGAGGGGCCGCTCGAAATCGACACTGACTCGGCCCAGTCCGGACCGAGTTGATTTTTCGGCCGCGCCCTCATATAGGCCCCCCTCTTTCCAGCTTTGGAAGAATCAGAACCGCCCGGCCAAAAGGGCTGCCGTGGCTGTTCACAGACGTCCGCCCCCGTGGTGGCAAAGGAGACGAAAATGCCCAAACTGAAGACCAAGAGCGGCGTGAAGAAGCGCTTCAAGCTCACGGCGACAGGCAAGGTGAAGCACGGCGTCGCCGGCAAGCGCCACCGCCTGATCAGCCACAATGCCAAGTACATCCGCCAGAACCGCGGCACCGACGTGCTCGACCATGCCGATACGGCCCGGGTCAAGCTCTGGGCGCCCTACGGTCTGAGATAGGAGGTACGACATGGCACGCGTCAAAAGGGGTGTAACAACCCGCACCAAGCACAAGAGGCTGCTGGATCAGGCGAAGGGCTATTACGGCCGCCGCAAGAACACGATCCGCATCGCCCGCCAGGCCGTCGAGAAGGCCGGGCAATATGCCTATCGCGACCGCAAGGTGAAGAAGCGCAGCTTCCGCGCGCTCTGGATCCAGCGCATCAACGCGGCGGTCCGCGCCGAAGGCCTGACCTACGGCCGCTTCATGCACGGCCTCAAGCTGGCCGGTGTCGAGCTGGACCGCAAGGTCCTCGCCGACATCGCAATGCACGAGGGCGAGGTCTTCAAGTCGATCATCGACCAGGCCAAGGGGGCCCTGCCCGCCGAGGCTTGAGCCTGCTCGCACGAGACAAGAAGGGCGCGGGTTGATCCCCGCGCCTTTTTTGTTGGATTCCTGCTTTCAGATCCTCCCCGGGACGGGGAGGTGGCAGGCCGACGGCCTGACGGAGGTGGCCCGGCGATGATGCAGTGCTCGCTCCGGGTCCCCTCCACCAGCCTGGGGCTGGTCCCCCGCCCCGTCCCGGGGAGGATTTAGGAGCTCCTCGCCCTCTACCATTTCCTTTCAATCGCGCTTCCGGCACTGTCATCCCAACACTGCAGGGGAAAAAGCCATGAATCGCCGCCTCATATCGATTGTCGCAACAGCCGCCTTCGCCTGCGGCGCCGCCGCCTTCGCCAATGACAGCACCGCGGAAAAGGCGGCCGGCGGTCTCGTCCTGCGCCAGTCCGGCGACATCGACATGGTCTCGGAGGATCTGTTCGTCTCGCCCGCCCAGGTCCGCGTGAACTATGTCTTCCGCAACCGCTCGGCGCGCCCGGTCACCACCATCGTCGCCTTTCCGATGCCGGACCGCGACTTGACCTACGAGATGGAGAGCGAAGTCTCCTATCCCGCCGATTTCCACACCCTGGTCGATGGCCGGCCGGTGCGGATGTCGGTCGAGCGCAAGGCGATGGTCGGCGGCGTCGACCGCAGCGCCGAGCTCATCCGCCTGCGCGTGCCTGTCGCGCCGCCGGCCGGGGAGGGGGCGGGCGTCATCGCCGACATCATCGGGCGTCTGCCCCGCGCCGATCAGCAGCAACTCGCCCGGCTGGGCCTGATCGACGCCGAATCGCTGGCGATGGCCGAACCGCAGATCCTGCCGGCCTGGACGGTCAAGGAAACCTGGTACTGGCAGCAGATCTTTCCCGCCGGACGCACCCTGGCCGTCTCCCATCGCTACACGCCCGGCGTCGGCGGCACTGCCGGCGTGGCGCTCGCCAGCCGGGAGTATCGCGCCAGCGCGGACGGCCGCCGCATGCAGGCGGAATTCTGCACCGACCGCGACTTCCTCGCCTCGCTCGACCGCCTGACGCAGCGCGCCGAACGCGAGCAGGCCAATTATCCGATCGAACACCGCCTCCGCTACATCCTGACCACCGGCGGCAACTGGCGCGCGCCGATCGGCGATTTCCGCATGGTGGTCGACAAGGGCAGCCCGACCGCGATTGCCAGCTTCTGCGGCGATGGCGTCAGGCGGATCAGCCCGACCCAGTTCGAGGTCCGCCACCGCAACTGGCGGCCGGACCGCGACCTCAACGTCCTGATCGTCAGCGCCGAGCCGAGGGAGTAGGGCGGATCGGCGCGAAGCTGCGCAATGACTGGAAAGCGGGCCCTCGACTCGTCTTTTCATGCCCCCACGATCCGCAAAGTCCATTCCCTTAACCAATTCCGCTGATCCCGGGACGAAGCGTTCAGTGGATGCGATGCGCCGACCGGACCGAGACTATTTGCTTTAGTGAAGCTGTGTACGGTGATGGTCATCTGAGCCGGGGGATTCATGGCCATATCATCGTTCAGCGCGCGCTCGCAGCGCACCGCTTCGACACATTCAGCCCAACGCCCGGCTTTTGCATTCCTTGCCACCTTTATCATTCGCGCCCTGATCGTCGCAGGCCTGGCCGGTGCCGCCGCCGCGCCTGCCGCCGCCGCCCATCTGCAGTGCGTGCCTTATGCCCGCGCCGAATCCGGGATCGCCATTCGCGGCAATGCCGGCACCTGGTGGGGCCAGGCGGAGGGGCGCTATCGCCGCGGTGCCGAGCCGCGGGTGGGCGCGGTGCTTGCGTTCCAGCCCTCTCGCGCCATGCCGATCGGGCATGTCGCCGTCGTTGCCGCGGTCGTCGACAGCCGGCACATCCTGCTCAACCACGCCAATTGGTCGGGTCCCGGCCGCATCGAGCGCGGCGTGCTCGCCGAAGATGCCTCCGAGAATGGCGACTGGAGCCGCGTCCGGGTCTGGTACGCGCCGCAGCGCTCGCTGGGCCTGCGCGTCAACCCGACTTTCGGATTCATTTATCAGGACGGCTCGACCGCCCCGGCCCCGGCCCATGCCGGCCCGTCGGACGACTTCGCATCGACGATCGCCGCCGCGATCCCGACCGGCACGGACTGACAGCGCTCAGCTTTGTCTCGGGCCCGGGGAATCCGCGGCACAATACCAAAGCGAGTTCTTTCGGACGCCGACGCTCAGGCCAGGCCGGGCGCGCAAGAGCTCATTGCGCCGGCGGCTCGGGCGGGGGCGGCGGGATCAGCATCACCCGAGCCGCCGGATTCTGCAGGCCGCTCAGTGAGAGGCTGTAATAGGTGCCGGCGTTCAAAGTGAATCGCACGATCTTGCGGATCGACGAACAGGCCGGGCCGTGCTCGTGCCCCACCGATGCGATCGGCCTCCCCGGGCCCTGGTCCATGACCGGCTCCACCTGGATCCAGCCGGCCTGGTCGAGGGCGATGCCATAGACGCCGTTCATCGGAACCGAGAAGGCGATGGTCGCGCCAAGGCCCGGCCGCCCGCCCGGCTGCGTCGGCTCCGCACTTCCCTGCAGCGTCACCGCCTGGCCCTCGACCAGCCGCTCGCCGGTGGCTGTCCAGCCCGCGAGCGCGGACGGCAGAGCCTGGTCGAGAGCCGCGCAGGCGGGCGCTGGCTGGGGAGCCGGTACGGGCGGCGGCGCGGACGCGGCCTGCGCCACGGCCAATGCGAGCAGGAACGGATTCATCGATCACCTCCACAGTGCAGCGCCGATCGCCGGATCCCCCGGCCGATGCCGCGCAAAGTGGTAGGGGCGACGCGGCGCGAAGTCCACGCCGGCCAGGGGCGCAATTCCATGAATTGCAGGCGCGCTTTGCCCGACTAACGCCGCCCCATGCCGTAATCGATCCTGATCCTGACCCATGACCCAACCAGCAGCTGCCCTCCCCGCCGCGGCGGCCGCACCCGGAATTCCCACGCCGCGGCGAGCACCGAGCGATTGATCTGAGATCCTTCCGGATATTCCTCGAGCGGGACGCAATCCTCCACGCGATAGTCCGGCGCCGTGCGACAGGCGATCAGCCCCCAGCCCGGCCCGCGCGCGGTGGACAGATAGGCGCGCAACATGGCGTCGGCCGGCTCGCGATACCATTCCGCGGCGTAAAGCGGTTCGCCATTGGGCGCCGTTCCGACCCGCTCCGTGTCGCGCATGGCGGCGCTGCGATTGTCCGGCGGCCCGTAAAGCGGCCTGGCCGGAGGCGCCGGCCGGTCGTTGCGGGGCAGGCCGGCCGATGGCGCCAGTTGGAAGCGCATCGGCACGATGGGCGTGGGTGGCGCCGGCGGCGCGGGCGTCACGGGAGGCGCGGCGGGCGGTTGGGCGGGTTGCGGGGGGCGCGGCTCCTCGGGTTGCAGCCGCTGCGTCTCGGGCCGCGCCTGCGGCCGTCGCTCGGACTCGGGCCTGCGCGCCTCGGGCGCTTCCTCCGAAGTCTCGGGGGCAATGAAGGTGACCACTGTCGGCCCGTCTTCCTTGACCCCGGGAAGCTGCTCCCGGCCCAGCGTGAGCATCAGCAGCAGGACCACCACTTCGATCAGGATGGCCAGGCCGAGGCCGAGCGTGCGGCGTCCGGCCTCGGTACGGACCCGCTCGACAAAGGCTATGGCTGGAACGGGCCTCGGTTGAAACAATGGGAATTCGGTCGCTACGTCCGCGGGACCAGGACCCGAGGCTATGGAAGCGGGGATAGTTTGGCGTCGGGCGCGTGGCAAGCTGGGTTGCCGGCGAAACGTGGAGGTCCGCGGTGGGTGGCAAGCCGACATTAACGCGCCTAGTCGGGCCCGATGCGCCATAAACCCAGGATCGTCCTTCACTCACCCCTTCTGGATCCCGCCAGACTGGAGCAGTTCGTGGAGCAGTGCCTGCGGGATGGCGTGCAGCTGATCGCCGTGGTCGGCGAAGGCTGTGCTGAACTGGAGGAAGAGATCGACTGGATCGTCGTCGGGGATGGCTTGAGCCCCGACCGCTACGTGACCACGTCATCCCATCCGGATGAAAGTGCGGAAGACGTCGTCGAATTCGCAGAATTCTGGTTATGCGAGGGCGAGGACGGCGTGCAACAGGTTCGATTTTAGCGATTTCGGAGGGTCCGCAAGCCTGTCGTCCGCCATCGGCCTCAAGGTCCTGGCGCTGCGCCTGGGGACCCGCACCCCGTTGGCTTACCCCGCCGCCGCACTCCCGGGCCAGTCTGATCTGCGTTCCCCACGGATGAAAGCGGCCGGTCAGCGCAGTCTGGCCCACCGTTCCTGGTCGGGCGGCGTGTCGCTTGGATCGCGCGCGCAGAACCCGTCGGCGCGGTAGCCGAACGCCTCGGTTTTGGTGAGGATGATCCATTGTTTTTCTTCAGGATCGTCTCCGTAAGGCCAGGTTTCGAGCGAACCGCCAAGATCGAAGATGAAGGTCGAGCCGCCCTTTGTTGGATCGACCTTCACGGCCAGCAGCTTCTGCCCGTTCAACCTTGCCGCCGCCCGTCCGATGATTTCGTCCGGATCTTCGCTCCACGCAATCTGCTTGCCGTCCTGCATGGTCCGCCAGTGGCAGCTGTAAATCCATAGATGCCATTCGCCCTGGACGTAGGCCGATCTGCGCAAGCGCGCCTTTTCGGATCGCCGCTCGACGACTTCCAGCTTAGGCTCGCCAAACTCGAAGGTGAGGAAGCTGCCATAACCCTGTCTCGCGCCCCAGGCCGGCAAACCGAGGATCGGTCTTACGAACTCATCCAGGGGGCTGGGGCCCGATGCTGCGCCGTTCATGAAGGCGGCCCCTAAAGCGAAGCCCTGACCCCGCCCGCCGCCCGCGCCCGCTTGGCGATCAGCTTGTTGAGGGCATTCACATAAGCGCGCGCGCTCGACACCATCGTGTCCTGGTGCGCGCCGCGTCCAAGGACGCTGATTCCGTTTTCGGAGAGGACCACCGAGACCTCCGCCTGCGCATCCGTGCCGCCGGTTACCGCCTGGACCTGGTAGCGTTCCAGCCGCGCGCCCTCGTGCGGAACCAGCTTGCGGATCGCCGAGAAAATGGCGTCGATCGGGCCATTGCCGCGGGTCGCCGCCGTCCGTTCCTCGCCGTCGACCTGCAGCGTCAAGATGGCGCGCTGCGGCCCGTGCGATCCGCAATAGACCTCGATCTCCTGGAGCTGGATCGAATCGCCGCCGCGCAGCGTCTCGTCGTCGACCAGCGCGATCAGATCCTCCTCGAACACCTCCTTCTTCGCATCGGCCAGGTCCTTGAACCGAGCGAAAGCGTCCTGGAAGGCATTGTCGCCGAGATCGTAGCCGAGGTCCTCGAGCTTCTGCCGGAATGCAGCGCGGCCGCTATGCTTGCCGAGCACGAGATTGGATGTGGCGAGGCCCACGCTTTCCGGGGTCATGATCTCGTAGGTCGACGCATCCTTGATCATGCCGTCCTGGTGGATGCCGCTTTCATGGGCGAAGGCATTGGCGCCGACGATCGCCTTGTTCGGCTGCACCTGGAATCCGGTGATGGCGGAGACGAGGCGGGAAGCCTTGGTGATTTCCGTCGTGACGATGTTGGTCGCCAACGGCATCACGTCGTGGCGGACCTTCAGCGCCATCGCGATCTCCTCGACCGCGGCATTGCCCGCGCGCTCGCCGATGCCGTTGACCGTCGCCTCCACCTGCCGCGCGCCGGCAATGATCGCGGCGAGCGAATTGGCGACGGCGAGGCCGAGATCGTTGTGGCAATGGGTGGAGAAGACAGCGAGATCGGCATTGGGCACCCGCTCGATCATGTCGCGGAACATCGCTCCATAGGTCTGGGGGGTGGCATAGCCGACCGTGTCCGGCAGGTTGATCGTCCTGGCGCCCGCCGCGATCGCGATCTCGATCGCCCGGGCGAGGAAGTCCGGCTCGGAGCGGGTCGCGTCCTCGGCCGACCATTCGACGTCGGGGCACAGATTCCTGGCCAGCCGCACGGTGCGGTCGATCGCCTCCAGCACCTCGTCCGGCGACTTGCCGAGCTTCACTCGCATGTGGAGCGGCGACGTGGCGATGAAGGTGTGGATGCGCGGCCGCTCGGCATGGCGCAGCGCCTCCCAGGCGCGCTCGATGTCGGCCGAGGTCGCACGGGCGAGGCTGGCGACGATCGCCTGCCGGCATTGCCGCGCCACCGCGGACACCGCCTCGAAATCGCCCTCGGATGCAATGGCGAAGCCGGCCTCGATCACGTCGACGCCGAGCTCCTCCAGCTGCGCCGACAGCTGGAGCTTCTCCTCCAGGTTCATCGAGCAGCCCGGCGATTGCTCGCCGTCGCGAAGCGTCGTGTCGAAGATGATGATCCTGTCGCTCACGCTGTGCCTCCTTCGCGCGCTGCTAGTTGCGGTCGCGGTCGACGAGCTTCCCGGCGGCGATCCAAGGCATCATCGCGCGCAGCTCAGCCCCGACCTTCTCGATCGGATGCTGGCGCTGCAGCGCCCGCGACGCCTTCATCTCCGGGTTGCCGATCCGGTTGTCGTTCAGGAACTTGCTGACGAATCGGCCCTTCTGGATATCGTCGAGGACGCGCTTCATCTCCGCCTTGGTCTCGTCGGTGATGATGCGCGGGCCGATCTGATAGTCGCCGAACTCGGCGGTGTTGGAGATCGAATAGCGCATGTTGGCGATGCCGCCCTCGTACATCAGGTCGACGATCAGCTTCATCTCGTGGAGGCATTCGAAATAGGCCATTTCCGGCGAATAGCCCGCCTCGGTCAGCGTTTCGAACCCCGCCATGATCAAATGGGTGACGCCGCCGCACAGCACCGCCTGCTCGCCGAACAGGTCGGTTTCGCACTCCTCCTTGAAGGTCGTCTCGATGATTCCGGAACGGCCGCCGCCGACGGCGCTGGCATAGGACAGCGCGAGCGCCTTGGCATAGCCGTTACCCTTGCCGCCTTCCGCCTCCTGCGCGATGGCCAGCAGGCACGGGACGCCGCCGCCGCGGGCATATTCCGATCGCACCGTGTGGCCGGGCCCCTTGGGCGCCACCATGAACACGTCCAGGTCGGCGCGCGGCTCGATCAGCCCGAAATGAATGTTGAGCCCGTGGGCGAAGCCGAGCGCGGCGCCGGGCTTCATGTTCGCCGCGATGTCCTGCTCGTAGATCGCCGCCTGATGCTCGTCGGGAGCGAGGATCATGACCACGTCGGCCCAGGCCGCCGCATCCTTCGTCGACATCGTCTCGAATCCGGCCTCGCGCGCCTTGCGGGCCGAGGCGGATCCCTCGCGCAGCGCGATGGCGACGTCACGAACGCCGGAATCCCTCAGATTCTGGGCATGGGCATGGCCCTGGCTGCCATAGCCGACGATCACGACCTTCTGGCCCTTGATCAGCTCCTGGTCGGCGTCGGCGTCGTAATAAAGCTTCATGGACGATCCTCGTTGATGATTTGAAGTCAAATGGCTTCGCGGCCGCGCGCGATGGCGACCACGCCGGTTCGCGCGACCTCGACCAGGCCGACCTCGCGCATCAGGTCGACGAAGGTGTTGATCTTGTCGGTGCTGCCGGTCAGCTCGAAGACGAAGCTGCCGGTCGTGGCGTCGAGCACGCGCGCCCGATAGATGTCGGCCAGGCGCATCGCCTCGATGCGATGCTCGCCCGTGCCGGCGACCTTGATCAGCGCCAGCTCGCGCTCCAGATGCGGGCCCATCGAGGTGAGGTCCGCCACCTTATGCACCGGCACGAGCCGCTCGAGCTGGGCGGTGATCTGCTCCATGACGTGCGCCGATCCGGAGGTGACGATCGTGATCCGGCTGATCGCCAGATCCTCGGTGACGTCGGCCACGGTCAGGCTCTCAATATTGTAGCCGCGCGCCGAAAACATGCCGGCGATCCGGGCAAGGATACCCGCCTCGTTGTCGACCAGCACGGAGAGCGTGTGGCGCTCGGCGATTTCAGCCCTGATATGCATCAGACCAAAGACTTCGCTTCATCGTCCATTTCTCCGGACACCTCGTTCGCCTGCAGGATCATCTCGGTATGCGCCGCGCCCGACGGGATCATGGGAAGGCAGTTGGCGAGCTTCGCCACGCGGCAATCGACCATCACCGGCCCATCGTGGGCGAGCATCTCGGCAATGCCGGCATCGAGGTCCTCTGGCCGCTCGATCCGAATCCCCTTCCAGCCATAGGCCTCGGCGAGTTTCACGAAATCCGGCAGGGCCTCGCTGTAGCTTTCCGAATAGCGGCCCGCATAGGTCAACTCCTGCCACTGGCGGACCATCCCCATATATTCGTTGTTGAGGATGAAGACCTTGACCGGAAGCCGATACTGGACGGCGGTGGACATCTCCTGGATGTTCATCAGGATCGATGCCTCGCCGGCAATGTCGATGACCAGGGCGTCCGGATGGCCGAGCTGCGCCCCGATCGCGGCGGGCAGGCCATAGCCCATCGTGCCGAGCCCGCCCGACGTCAGCCACTTGTTGGGGGCTTCGAAGTTGAAATGCTGGGCCGCCCACATCTGGTGCTGGCCGACCTCTGTGGAGATGATCGGCTCGCGATCCCTGGTGGCTTCCCACAGCCTGCGGATCGCATGCTGCGGCATGATCTCGGAGACGGAGGCCGGGAAATCGAGCGACTTCCTGGCGCGCCAGCCATCGATCTCGGCCCACCATGTCTGCAGGTCCCGCGCCCGATGTCCGCTTTCCTTCCAGGCCGCCACCATGTCCGCGAGGGCCAGGCCGGCATCGGCCAGGATCGACAGGTCGACGCGGACATTCTTGTTCACCGAGGAGCGGTCGACGTCGATGTGGATCTTGCGCGATCCGGGCGAGAAGGCATCCAGCCGGCCGGTCACCCGATCGTCGAACCTGGCGCCGATGCACAGGATCAGGTCGGCCCGGTTCATCGCCATATTGGCTTCATAAGTGCCGTGCATGCCGAGCATGCCGAGCCATTGATCGGAGGACGCAGGGAAGGCGCCAAGCCCCATCAGGGTGGAGGTGACCGGAACGCCAGTCAGGCCGGCAAGCGTGCGCAGGGTCTCGCTCGCCCCGGGGCCGGCATTGATCACGCCGCCGCCGGTGTAGAAGATCGGCCGTTCCGCCGCCGCCAGCATCTCGACCGCGGTCGAGATCAAGGCGGGGTCGGCCTCCCGATGGGGCTTGTACGTCTTGTGGGATACGGATTCCGGCGGCGCATAGGCGGCCGTCGCGACCTGGACGTCCTTGGGAAGATCGATGATGACCGGACCGGGCCGGCCCGAGGTCGCGAGATAGAAGGCCTCGTGGACGATCTGGCCCAGCTTTGCCGGGTCCTTCACCAGATAATTATGCTTTGAGCAGTGGCGGGTGATGCCGACCGTGTCGCATTCCTGGAAAGCATCGGTGCCGATCAGCGAAGTCGGCACCTGGCCGGTGATCACGACAATCGGAATCGAGTCCATGAGGGCATCGGTGATTCCGGTCACGGCATTGGTGGCGCCGGGCCCCGACGTCACCAGGACCACGCCAGGCTTGCCCGTCGAGCGCGCATAGCCTTCGGCCGCGTGGACGGCGCCGCCCTCCTGGCGCACCAGGATGTGGCGGATGCGGTTCTGCTGGAAGAGCGCGTCGTAGATCGGCAGGACGGCCCCGCCGGGATAGCCGAACACGAAATCCACGCCGAGATCGCTCAGCGCTTCTACGAGTATCGCGGCTCCGCTGCGCTCGGACATGATCGCCTTTCGATTGACCGCGTGAAAAGGGCCGTCCGGTTTTTCAACCCGTCCGGTCGATTGCGACGCGGCCCACGGCCGTGATTGCACAGAGGGCGTGCGGACTCAATGACGCACCTTCACGGTGCAATCTTCGCACCCGGCTCGGCCATTCGAATTCCACGCATGTGCGACTCCCGTTCCATGCCAGTCCCTGCCACGGCCCGCCAGTGGCTGATCGTCCTCCGCCGGTCAGGAAAACAGTCTGGCGGCGAGCAGGCCAAGCAAGGCCAGCGCACTGACAGCGAGGTGGCCTTGATTCCCATCGGCTCCGCGACCTGATTCCGACGATCTAAGGGCTGAGCCGCAAACAATGTCCTGAGAGGCAGGTTTCGTTCATTCGATGCCTCATCCGAATACCCATTCCCGGAACACGGGAGAAAGGTCCCGTCGCGCGGCCCCCTCCATTGCTCGCTGCAGGTCGATGCTCGTCACGGTGCCGCCGGCATGACCGCGGGTGAACGCCCTGATGCCGGCCCAGAACGCCCTTTCGCCGATCATCGTTCGCAAATGATCCATGAACAGCGCGCCCTTGCTATATTGGATTGCACGACGCGTGCCGAGATTCGGATAAGGGCCCGCAAAGGCAAGCGGCCTGTCCCAGCCCGCGTCGCGGGCGCGGGCGAGGCGGGCGCGGGCGGTGTCGAGCTCGGCGCGATAGGCCGAAACGCCGAAGCGATGCTCCTTCCAGGCTGCGGTCATGAAGGTGGCGATGCCTTCGTTCAGCCAGAAGTCCCGCCAGGTTTCCGTCGTCACCAGATTGCCCCACCATTGGTGGGCAAGCTCGTGGGCGATCACCCATTGCGAGCTGGGATCGGCCGCGCCGCGCTCGAGCTCGCCGCGGCCGATCAAGGAATAGGTGGAAGCTTCCTGCGCTTCGCGGCCGGGCACGAGCAGTTGCGCATAGCGACCGCCCGGCAGCCTCAGGCCGGCCTTGTCCTCGAAGAAAGCGACCATTGCCGGAGTTTCGGCGAACAGCCGGATCAGTTCCGATTCTTCTGCCCCCTCGCCATAATGAATGAGCTCGGCCCCGTTACTGCGCACGCTGGCGCGGGCGAAGGGCCCGACCGCGAAGCCGAACAGATAGGCCGAATAGGGCCGGGTGCTTCGCCAATGGTGGATGACGGCGCCGCCCTCGGCCCGGCTCCGGCCGATCATCCTGCCGGCGGCCAGGGAGGTCATGGCCCTGGGCACGCGCAGATCCAGGTCGAACCAGGCCTTGTCGCCCGGCGCATCCTGGAGGCAGATCATCCAATCGCACGCGAAATAGCTGGTATAGATCGAGCCGGCGGTCGCCGTGACTCCGCGCCGGGGAATTCCGTGGTAGCGCAGGTTCACGGTGACGGCGCGCCCCCGGCCGACCGGAGCCGGCAATGCGATGGAGATGCCGCCTGCGTCGGATGCAAAGCCGGTGGCACGCCCGTTCACCGTCGCGCCGTCGATGACCAGGGCATTGGGCGAAAAGACGATCGCGCGGAGGCCATCGCGAAGGCTGCGCACGGTGATCGTCTCCGTTCCGGTCACCGACCGCGCGGCCGGGTCGGCCGCGAGGGAAAGCGCATAGCGCTCCACCTCGAACCCGGCACCGACCGCCAGTTGAGCATCGACCGGCACTCGCATGGCCGAGGAATCGACCTGGATGGCCCCACTGCTCGCGGCGACGAGCAAGGTTGCGAGGGCGAACGACTTCATCGGCCAAGCTATCGATGAACGCACGCACGTCCGCAATGGGTCGAGCCCGGCGTTCGACCGGCATTGGGCCGCCTTAGCTTTTGCCCCGCCGCCCCCGCTCTTGTAGGGCCGGCGCATGACCCCCGAACTCGCCCATGTCGAAAGCTGGATCTTCGATCTCGACAACAGCCTCTATCCGCACAGCTGCAATCTGTTCGAGCTGATCGACATGCGCATGGGCGACTATATCCAGCGCCTGCTGAAGGTCGACGCGGCCGAGGCGCGGCGGGTGCAAAAGGGCTTCTTCCATGAACATGGCACCACGCTTGCCGGCCTGATGGCGAATCACGGCGTCGAGCCGCACGATTTCCTCGAATTCGTCCACGACATCGATCTCGCCCGGGTGACGGCGGATCCCACCCTGGTCGCGGCGATGGACCGGCTGCCGGGCCGCAAGTTCGTCTTCACCAATGCCAGCGAGGATTATGCCCGGCGCGTGCTCGATCGGCTCGGCCTCGCCAATGCGTTCGACGGCATGCACGACATCCACGCTATGGCCTATGTGCCCAAGCCCGATCCATCGGGCTATGCGGCGATCTGCGAGACCTGGGGCATCGATCCGGCCCGCGCCCTGTTCGCAGACGACATGGTCCGCAACCTTGCCCCGGCCAAGGCGATCGGCATGACCACCTTGTGGGTCGACAACGGCTCGGAGCAGGGCCCCGATCTCGCAGAGCCCGATTTTGTCGATTACAGGACGGCCGACATCGCCGCGTGGCTTGGCGAGATGCTTGGAGAGGAAGTGGCATGAGTGCGGACCTGCAGAGCGTGATCGACGCGGCCTGGGAGGATCGCGACCGCGTCGGTCCGGGCACGCAAGGCGAGATCCGCGATGCGGTCGAAGCCGCCATCTCCCTGCTCGATGCCGGCGAGGCCCGCGTCGCCGAAAAGGGGCCGGACGGCTGGACGGTCAACCAATGGCTGAAGAAGGCCGTTTTGCTCTCCTTTCGCCTCAATGCGATGGAGGCGATCCCGGGCGGCCCCGGCGGCGCGACCTGGTGGGACAAGGTGCCATCGAAGTTCCTCGGCTGGAGCGACAATGCGTTCGGCGCCGCCGGCTTTCGCGCCGTGCCCGGCGCGATCGTCCGCCGCGGCGCCTATATCGCCAAGGGCGCGGTGCTGATGCCGAGCTTCGTCAACATCGGCGCCCATGTCGGCGAGGGGACGATGGTGGACACCTGGGCGACGGTCGGCAGCTGCGCCCAGATCGGCGCCAACGTCCACATTTCCGGCGGCACCGGCATTGGCGGCGTGCTCGAGCCGCTGCAGGCCGGCCCGGTCATCATCGAGGACGATTGCTTTATCGGCGCCCGCTCCGAAGTCGCCGAGGGCGTGATCGTCGAGCAGGGCGCGGTGATCTCGATGGGCGTCTTCCTCGGCGCTTCCACCAAGATTGTCGACCGCGCGACCGGCGAAGTGATCTACGGCCGTGTGCCGGCTTATTCAGTCGTCGTCCCCGGCACTTTACCGGCGAAGGACGGCGGCCCGAGCCTCGCCTGCGCCGTCATCGTCAAGCGCGTCGACGCGCAGACGCGCTCGAAGACCGCCATCAACGAGCTGCTGCGGGACTGAGGCGCACCAGATCCTCCCCTGAGCTGCAAAACGGTGTCGGTTGAACCTGCAGAATGTTGACGCAGCCTAAGCCGCGCCCTCGCTTTCAGGCGGCAGATACTGAAACTCGATCAGATAGATGGACCTGCCGCTGCCATGCCTTGCGGTCTTGAGGAGGTCGACGACGCCGAGGAACCCCGAACGCCGCGCCAGCTCGCCGGTAATATCCTGGAGCGCGATCGGCTGGATCGATTCGACGACGATGTGCCCCTCCTCCATCGGATAGATGCCGCCCACCTTCACGTGCGGCCTCTGCCAGATGCGGACGGAGCAGGTGACCCGGCCCTCGCGCACGCCCTCGCGCAGCCGCTTCGTGAACATCATGACGTCGGACTCCGCATGCGTCCGGTCTAGCAGATGAAAATTCCCCAAACGAGCAGGCGAGATTGGCCGCAACTTTCGGGATGGCCCGCCGCCAGAGCACTGATAGTGCCAGCGGCGGCAGGCACGCGCTTCTGCAAGCCGGTCGCCGACGCTTCTTCCAAACCCTCCCCCTTGTGGGGGAGAGAGGTTTGCGGGCGGGCGCGCCGGCATGACGATGAATAACGAGGACATAGAGTGCCCATCAACTTGAACAGGAGCATGACCGGAACCGATTGGGCCACGCTGCTCATCCTCTCGATCATCTGGGGCGGCTCCTTCTTCTTCATCGAGATCGCGCTCGATAGTGTCGCTCCGCTCACCCTGGTCCTGATTCGCGTCGCCCTCGCCGCCGCGATGCTCTGGGCCTGGCTGATCGCGCGCGGCGAGCGGCTGGCGATGCCGCCGGGCGCGGGCCTCGCCTTCCTCGTCCTGGCCATGCTCAACAACGTCGTCCCCTTCATCCTGTTCGCCTTCGCGCAGGAGGCGATCACCGGCGGGCTCGCCTCCATCCTCAACGCGACCACGCCAATCTGGGCCGTGATCGTCGCCCATCTGTGCACCGCCGACGAGAAGGCGAATCCGGCCAAGGCCGCCGGCGTGCTGCTCGGATTCGCCGGGGTCGCATTGATGATCGGCCCCGACTTCCTCGGGCAGTTGGGCACCGGCCTTCTCGCCCAGCTCGCGTGCCTGGCCGCGACCCTCTGCTACGCACTTGCCGGCGTGTGGTCGCGGCGCTTCCGCGCCATGGGGGTGCCGCCGATCGCGGTCGCCACCGGCCAGCTTACTGCGTCGTCCCTGGTCATGCTGCCGCTCGTCCTCATCTTCGAGCCGCCATGGCAGGCTGCGCCGCCGTCTCCCCAGGCATGGCTGGCGCTGTTCGCTTTGGCCCTGTTCGGCACGAGCCTCGCCTACATCCTCTATTTTCGCCTGGTCGCCTCGGCCGGCGCGACCAATTCACTGCTGGTCACCTTCCTGATCCCGATTACCGCCATCCTGCTCGGCGCGCTCATCCTCCAGGAGCAGCTCGAGCCGCGCCACTTCGCCGGCATGGCCCTGATCGGCGCCGGCCTGGCGGCGATCGACGGGAGGATGTTCAGGCGACGTCGGCAGGGAGCGGCTTAGGGTTTCAGAGCCAAACCGGCCTTCGCCAGGTCCTGCTGCCGAGGGCCGGCTGGCACGCGCCCTTTCTGGAAGCTCGGAGCCTGATATAACGGCCTCGGCGACTGGTAGCTCAACTGGACTAGAGCGCCGTGAAATACCGGAGGTTTCCCGTTCGAGTCGGGGCGGTCGCCAACCTATCGACCCGAAATTTGGAAGAATTTAGAAATCGAAATTCCCCGGCAAGCCGGCCTCCCGGGGGAGGGGCCTACCCTGCATCCGCCTCGAGCAGCAGCCTGGCTGCACGCGGCCCCTGCCAGTCGGACATGCCGGTCATCCGCCACACCTCCAGGCCCTGGCTGTTGTACAGGATGGTGGTCGGCAGCGTGTCGACCCGCAATGCCGTCATCACCTGCATCCGGCCGTCGAGGAAGGGCTGGAGCCGGCTGAAATTGCGGGCGGCGAAGAAGTCGGTCACCTTCTGCCGCCCCTCCGTGTCCTGGCTGATGGCAAGTACCTTGATCCGGTCGCCCTCGCGCGCTGCAAGCGCGTCGAGCGACGGCATCTCGACCACGCACGGTCCGCACCAGGTCGCCCACAGATTGACCAGCAGCGGCCGGCCGCGAAAGGCCGAAAGCCGCACCGGCTGCCCCTCGCCGTCCTCGAACGCCATGTCGGGCGCGCGCTCGCCCTGGTGCGAACGGTCGAGCCGCCCGGTCGGATTGGCTTCCGCGGGCGCCGCCGCGTTGGCGGTGGCATTGCCACCCGCGGGCGCTTCGCCTTGCGGCGCCGAGGCCTTTTGCCTATCGCATCCGGCGAGCGCGAGGCCGAGAGCGAGGCCGGGGAGACAGGCGATTACGAGCCGCAAGGACCATCACTCCAACGCCATGTGGGGCGGGCGGTTCGCCGAGGGCCCCTCGGCGCTCATGCGCGAGATAAATGCCTCGATCGCCTTCGACAAGCGATTGTGGCGGCAGGACATCGAAGCCAGCCGCGTTCATATAGCGATGCTCGCCGCACAGGGCATCGTCGCCCAGGAGGATGCCGACGCGATCGAGGAGGGGCTCGACCGGATCGCGGACGAGTTCGAGACCGGCGGCGTCGTCGAGGACGAAGCGCTCGAGGACATCCACATGCATGTCGAGCATCTGCTGACCGAGGCGATCGGTCCGGCGGCGGGGCGGCTCCACACCGCCCGCTCGCGCAACGACCAGGTCGCGACCGACTTCAAGCTCTGGGTGCGCGACGCGATCGACGCCGCCGAGGAGGGGCTCCAGGCGCTCCAGTCGGCCCTGGTGCTGCGCGCCGAGGAGCATGCGGCCAGCGTGATGCCGGGCCTGACCCATCTTCAATCCGCGCAGCCGGTGACCCTGGGCCACCACCTCATGGCCTATTACGAGATGCTGCGCCGCGACCGCTCGCGCTTCGCCGACGCGCGGACGCGGCTCAACGAATGCCCGCTCGGCGCCGCGGCCCTGGCCGGGACCAGCTTCCCGATCGACCGCGAGGCGACCGCGCTAGCGCTCGGCTTCGATCGTCCCACCGCCAATTCGCTCGACACCGTCTCCGATCGCGATTTCGCGCTCGATTATCTGATGGCCGCCACCCAGTGCGCGCTCCATCTCTCCCGCCTCGCCGAGGAGCTGGTGCTGTGGGCGAGCCAGGCCTTCGGCTACATCGCGTTGTCGGACGCCTTCTCGACCGGCTCGTCGATCATGCCGCAGAAGCGCAATCCCGACGCGGCCGAACTGGTCCGCGGCCATAGCGGGCGGATTGCCGGCGCGATGACCGCACTGGTGATGGTGATGAAGGGCCTGCCGCTCGCTTATTCGAAGGACATGCAGGACGACAAGGAGCCGGTGTTCGAGGCGCACGATCTGCTCTCCGTCTCGATCGCGGCGATGACCGGCATGATCGAAAGCACGACCTTCAACGCCGACCGGATGCGGGCCGCCACCGAGGCGGGTCATGCGACCGCCACCGATTTTGCCGACTGGCTGGTCCGCGAGGCCGACATCCCGTTCCGCGAGGCACATCACATCACCGGTCGCGCCGTGCGCATGGCGGACGAGGCGCGGGTGCCGCTCTGGGCGTTGCCCTATGATGCGATCCGCAGCATCGATGAGCGGATCAAGCCAGCCGTGTTCGACGTGCTTTCGCCCGATGCCTCGGTCAAGAGCCGCACCAGCTATGGCGGCACCGCGCCCGCCCAGGTCCGCAAGAGGATCGAGGCGGCCAGGAAAACGTTGGGCATGACGGAATGAAGCGCGCCCCTTTGATCCCCAGTCTCCTGCTCATGCTGTCGCTTTCGGCGTGCGGCCTGCGCGAGCCGCTGTCTCCCGCCCAGGGCCAGACCATGCCGCCGGCGCCGGCCATGGCGAGCCGGGCGATGACCACCGACGAACTGCTCGCACCGCCCGCCATCGCCCGCCCCGAGCGGCTCGACGAATTGCTGCAGCGGTCCGAGGAACGCCACGACGATCGCTTCGATCTGCCCCCCGGCGACGTCCCCGCCGACAGCAACGCCAGCGGCGACGGGCCGCAATGAAGCCGGTCCGCAAGGCCGTCTTCCCGGTCGCCGGGCTCGGCACCCGCTTCCTCCCCGCCACCAAGGCGATCCCCAAGGAAATGCTGACGGTGCTCGATCGGCCGCTCATCCAATATGCGGTGGACGAGGCGCGCGAGGCCGGCATCGAGCAGATGATCTTCGTCACCGGCCGCGGCAAGGGCGCGCTCGAGGATCATTTCGACATATCCTACGAGCTCGAAGCGACCATGACCGCGCGCGGCAAATCGCTCGACGCGCTCGCCGGCACCCGCTTTCCGCCCGGCGCGATCGTTTCGGTTCGCCAGCAGGAGCCGCTGGGGCTCGGCCATGCCGTCTGGTGCGCGCGCGACATCGTCGGCGACGAGCCATTCGCGGTGTTCCTGCCCGACGAGCTGATGCTCGGGAGCCCCGGCTGCATGGCGCAGATGATCGAGGCCTATGGCAAGGTCGGCGGCAATGTCGTCGCCGTCCTGGAAGTGCCGCCCGAGGAGACCCATCGCTATGGCGTTATCGTGCCCGGCGCGCGTGACGGCCGCCTGGTCGAAATCCAGGGCCTGGTCGAGAAGCCGCCGCAAGGCAGCGCGCCGTCGAACCTCATGCTGCCCGGTCGCTACATCCTCCAGCCCGAGGTGATGCAGGCGCTCGACGGCCATGAGAAAGGCGCCGGCGGCGAGATCCAGCTGACCGACGCCATGGCGCGCCTGATCGGGACGCAGCCTTTCCACGGCTTCGCCTTCGAAGGCGAGCGCCACGATTGCGGGGACAAGACGGGCTTCGCCATCGCAAATCTCGCGCTCGGGCTCGCCGACCCGGTGGTGGCCCCGGCGCTCCGTGCCTTCCTCGCCGGCCGGTGACCTGGACTGCAATTCTCGCCGGCGACGGCAATTGCCGCCATATCGGCCCGGAGGAAGCGGTTACCTACAAGGGGCCGGGCTTCATCTGGAGCCATATCGAAAGCGGCGAGGAGTTCGAGCTGCCCGACTTCGTTCGCGCCGACATTCCCGACGTCGCCGCCAACGCGCTCGTCGCGACCGAGACTCGTCCGCGCTGCGACCGTATCGCCGATGGCGCGATCATCAACATCCGCGGCCCCTCGGCAATCGAGACCCAGGATTCGGACCGGCTGGTGTCGATCCGGATGTGGGTGCGGCGCGGCAGGGTGGATTCGGTCACCCGGCGGCCGCTGGCGGCAACTGAAAAGGTCATGGAGCGGATGGCGGCGGGGGCGATCCTCGATCCGGGCGATCTCGTCGCCGGCTATGCGCGCGAGATCAGCGCGACGCTCGATCCCCAGGTGGCCGATCTCGGCGACCAGCTCGACGATTGCGAGAGCGAGCTGCAGGACGGCAACAAGTTCCGCCTCCGCACGACCATCACCCGAATTCGATCGGAGGCGATCGCGTTTCGCCGCTTCGTCGCGCCGGACCGCGATGCCCTGACCACGCTTGCCGGCTTCGATTTCGACTGGCTTGCCGAGGACGACCGGCTCCACATCCGCGAGGCGGCCGATCGGTTCGCCCGCATGGCCGAGGAGCTGGAATCCGTCCGCGAGCGCTCGGCCCTGCTCCACGAGCAGCTCACCGACCTGCGCGCCGAGGAGATCGACCAGCGCTCGCTATTGATCTCCGTGGTCGCCTTCATCTTCCTGCCCTTGACCTTCATTACCGGCCTGCTCGGCATGAACGTCGCCGGCATCCCCGACGCCGCCGATCCCTGGGCCTTCTGGTGGGTCGTCGCGCTCTGCGTCCTGATCGGCGTCGGCGTCCTCGCCTGGTTCGTCCGGAAGCAGTGGCTGCGGCGGTGACCTAAAGATCCTCCCCGGTGACTGGGGGCCGCGACTCGAAGCGGCGTGGTATAGGGACGCCGCAGTGCCCGCGCTGGGCCCCCTCCGTCAGGCATTCGGCATGCCACCTCTCCGTCGCGGGGAGGATTTGAGGCCCTAAGCCTCCAACTCCACATCCCAGTATAAATAGTCCCGCCAGCTCTGGTGCAGGTAATTGGGCGGGAAGCTGCGGCCATGCTCCTGCAGCTGCCAGCTGGTCGGGCGGTAAGGGCGGCGGCGGATGTGCATATGGGCCTGGGCCGGCGTGCGGCCGCCCTTCCTGAGGTTGCACGGCGCGCAGGCGGTGGCGACATTGTCCCAGGTCGTTCTCCCGCCCTGGGCGCGCGGCAGGACATGGTCGAAGGTCAGCTCGCGCGGATCCCCGCAATATTGGCAGGCGAAGCGGTCGCGCAGGAACAGGTTGAACCGGGTGAAAGCCGGATATTCGGATGGGCGCACATATTGGCGAAGCGCGATCACGCTCGGCAGCTTCATCTTCAGGCTAGGGCTGTGGACCTCGCGCTCATAAGCGGCGACGATGTCCACGCGCTCCAGAAAGACCGCCTTGACGGCGGTCTGCCACGGCCACAGGCTCAGAGGATAGTAACTCAACGGGGTATAGTCCGCGTTGAGCACGAGGGCGGGACAACCTTCTGGGTGCCGGAGAAGATCGGGATGGTACAAGGCAGAAACGCTCCCGCTTTTCGGAAAGTCCGCCGAAAAACGTCGCCCCACGAAACCTGTCGCACCCAGAACGCGGGAGACTGGGCTCTCGGCCGTCCTCTCCTGGTCCGCCACGCTGTCGCCTGCTTGCGTGACGGCCTCATGACACCATAACCGACGACTCGCGGTCAAGGTCTTATGCATCCCGTCACACGCTTCGCGCCAAGTCCGACCGGAAGGTTGCATCTGGGACACGCTTATTCGGCATTGCGCGCACACGATTTCGCGCGCGAACATGACGGGACCTTCCTGCTCAGGATCGAGGATATCGATCCCGGCCGGTCGCGGGCCGAGCATGTCGATGGGATCATCGCCGACCTGCTCTGGCTCGGCCTCGAATGGGATGGGGAGATGCTCTATCAGTCCGAGCGGTTGCCGCTTTACGCAGAGGCGCTCGATCGGCTGAAAGCGGACGGCCTCGTCTATCCCTGCTTCTGCACCCGAGCCGATATCGCCGCGAGCGCCGCCGCGCCACAGGGCCCCGACGGTCCGGTCTATCCGGGCACGTGCCGCGGCCTCGCCGGCGCCGATTTGTCCCGGCCGCACGCATGGCGGCTCGACATCGCCGAAGCGGCGTCGCTGGCCGGGCCACTCGCATGGTTGAACGGTGACGAAGAGATCAGGGCCGTGCCCGAGACGTTCGGCGACGTCGTGCTCGCCCGCAAGGACGCGCCGGCCTCCTACCATCTGGCCGTCACGCTCGACGATGCGGCGCAGGGCGTGACCGACGTCGTGCGCGGCCATGACCTCTTTGCCTCGACCCATGTCCACCGGCTGCTCCAGGCCCTGCTCGGCCTGCCCACCCCAGTCTATCACCATCACCCCCTGCTGACCGACGCGGGCGGCAATCGGCTCGCCAAGCGTCACGATTCGCCGAGCCTGGCCGCTTTGCGCGAGGGCGGCATGGATCCGGAGGCGCTCGTCGCGGCGCTGCGCAGCGGCGAATTGCCGGCTGGATATTCGCTGGGCGAAGCGTAAGAGGCGCCGCATGAAATGGATTCTCGTTGTGCTTCTCATCGCGGCCGCGGGCGCGACCTTGTTCATTCTGGTCAAGGGCGTGATCGGCATGGCCCAGCAGAAGGACATTACCGGCCAGCGCTCGCAGGCGCTGATGCAGAAGCGGATCCTGTTCCAGGCGCTCGCGATCGGCATCGCCATCCTGCTCCTGCTCGTCCTGCGCAGCAACTGAGCGCCCGGCCATGGTCCGGCTCAACAAAATCTATACCCGCACCGGCGATGCCGGGGAGACAGGCCTGGTCGACGGCTCGCGCGTCTCGAAGGCCGATCCCCGCATGGCCGCGATCGGCGATGTCGACGAGGCCAATTCGGCGATCGGCGCCGCCTTGCCGGAGGTCGGCGATGCCGAGGCCAAAGCGATGCTCGGCCGGATCCAGAACGAATTGTTCGATCTCGGCGCCGATCTCGCCACGCCCGGCACCGATTTCACGCCGGGCGAAATGACGCTGCGCATCGTGGCGGCGCAGATCGACCGGCTCGAGCGCGAGATCGACCGGATGAACGAGGATCTCGGGGCCCTGCGCAGCTTCATCCTGCCCGGCGGCGCTGGCGGGTCGGCGCCGCTTCATCTCGCGCGCGCCGTGGTGCGGCGCGCCGAGCGGACGGCGGTCGGTGCCGGTGCGGGTTTCAATCCGCTCGCCCTCACCTATCTCAATCGCCTGTCGGACCATTTGTTCGTGCTGGCGCGTTGGGTGGCGCGCGAAGGGGGCGGGGATATCCTCTGGCAGCCCGGTGCGACACGATCCGACTGAAGCTGGGCGGGTGACATCCGTTCCCCTTTTGTGCTACGACCCGACAACGGGAGGCGAGAGATGGCGACACAGGTACGGCCGGACACCAGCGACAGCCTCGCCGGACGCTATGCTGCTGTCCGCGACCTGAGCCTCGAGATCGCCGCGCCGCTTTCCGACGCCGACGCGTGCCTCCAGCCGATGCCGGATGCCTCGCCCGCCAAATGGCACCTCGCCCACACCACCTGGTTCTTCGAGACCTTCCTGCTGCGCGACCACGTCCCGGGCTACCAGGCCTATGACGAGAGCTTCGCCTATCTGTTCAACTCCTATTACGAGGGCGAGGGGGACCGGCACCCGCGCGCCCGGCGCGGCATGATCTCGCGGCCGTCGCTCGATGAGGTCCGCGCCTGGCGCGCCGCCGTCGATGCGGCGCTGATCGGTGCGATCGACGATCTCCCCGCCGACCTGATCCTGCTCGGCCTCAACCATGAGCAGCAGCATCAGGAGCTGATGCTGATGGACCTGACCGCCGCCTTCGCCGAAAATCCGCTTCACCCGCCGGTCTGGACGGCGGCGCCGCGCGCGCCGGCCGGACTGGCCGCGCCGATGCGGTGGATCGACGGGGCGGAGGGTGCCGTCGAGATCGGGCATGACGGCGGCGATTTCGCCTTCGATTGCGAGGGGCCGCGCCACAAGACCTGGCTGCATCCGCACGCGCTCGCTGACCGGACGGTGACCAATGCCGAATGGCTCGGCTTCATCGCCGATGGCGGCTATGCCGATCCCCTGCTCTGGCTTTCCGATGGCTGGGCCTGGGTCCGCGAGAACGGGATCGAAGCGCCGCTTTACTGGGTCCGTGGCGAGCCCGGCTGGTCCCGCTACGGTCTCGACGGCCTTCATCCGCTCGATCTGGCCGAGCCGGTCTGTCACATTTCCTATTACGAGGCAGACGCATTCGCCCGCTGGGCCGGCGCCCGCCTGCCGACCGAGGCCGAATGGGAGGCGGCGGCGCAGGGCCTGAACCCGGCCTCGGGAAACCAGCTCGACGCCGCAGGCCCCGCCCGTCCGCTTCCAGCCGACGGCGTGGGCCTCCGCCAGATGTTCGGCGACGTCTGGGAATGGACCGGCAGCGCCTATCTTCCCTATCCCGGCTTCAAGGCCGCGGAGGGCGCCGTCGGCGAGTATAACGGCAAGTTCATGTGCTCGCAGATGGTGCTGCGCGGCGGTTGCTGCGCGACGCCGCGTGGCCATGTCCGTGCCTCCTACCGCAATTTTTTCTATCCCCATCAGCGCTGGATGTTCTCCGGGCTGCGCCTGGCCCGCGATTCCTGATGGGTCAGCCAGACCCGGCATTTCGCGCCGACGTGCTCGCCGGCTTCGCCGCGCCGATCCCGGCCGTGCCCGCGCGCTGGCTCTACGACCGGCGCGGCTCCGAATTGTTCGAGGAGATCACCCGCCTTCCCGAATATTATCCTACCCGCACCGAGACGGCGATTCTCGAGCGCTACAGCGGGGAGATCGCCGCGATGCTCGGCAAGGGCGAGGCGGTGGTCGAGTTCGGCTCCGGCTCGTCGACCAAGACGCCGATCCTGCTCCGCGCGGTCCACCCGGCCGCTTATGTCCCGATCGATATCAGTGGCGACTTCCTGCGCGAGTCCGCCGATGCGCTGCAGGCGGAGTTCCCCGATCTTCCGATCCACCCGCTCGAGGCCGATTTCATGCGCCGCCTCGATCTGCCCGCTGAGATCGCGGACGCGCCGAAGCTCGGCTTCTTCCCCGGCTCGACGATCGGCAACCTCGTCCCGCGCACCGCCGTCGACCTGCTGCGGGCGATGAAGGAGACGCTAGGCGAGGGTTCGCGGCTCGTGATCGGCATGGACCGGACCAAGGACGTCGCAGTGCTGCTCGCGGCCTATGACGACCCGGCCGGTGTAACCGCGGCGTTCAACCTCAACCTGCTCCACCGCATCAACGCCGAGCTCGACGCCGATATTCCGGTGGAGGCGTTCCGCCATCGCGCGATCTGGAACGACGAGATGAGCCGGATCGAGATGCACCTGGAGGCATTGCGCGACGTCGCCTTCACCATCTCGGGCCAGCATTTCGCGTTCGCCGCCGGCGCTACCATCCACACCGAGAACAGCCACAAATACGGCCACCGCGACAGTCGCCTGCTGCTCCGCGCGGCCGGCTGGGGCGTGCTCCACGACTGGACCGACGAGCGCGAATGGTTCTCGATCATCCTCGCCGAAGCCGAACCCCCTCGCTCCGCGCCCTAGGCAGCTTTGCCGGCATTGCCCGGCCCGGGCTCCGTCGCTAGAGAAACCGCAAGCGCGCGGGAGGTTTCATGCTGTTTTCTCTATTCGCCATCCTGGATTTCCTGCTCCAGGTTTTGATGTGGATCATCATCGTCCAGGCGATCCTTTCCTGGCTGGTCGCGTTCAACGTGATCAACACCTACAACCAGTTCGTCCGCTCCCTGCTCAACGCGCTCGATCGAATGACGACGCCGCTCTACCGGCCGATCCGCAAGATCCTTCCCGATTTCGGCGGCCTGGATTTCTCGCCCATCGTGATCCTGCTGCTGATCTACGTGCTGCGCATCCTGCTTGCGGGTGTCGCGCTCGATCTTCAGCGCGGCTAGGAAAGTTTGAATGACTGCTGCAATCATCGACGGAAAAGCCTTTGCTCTCGGATTGCGCGAGCGCGTCGCCGCCGCCGTTCCTGCCTTCGTGGAGAAAACTGGTCGGGCCCCGGGCCTGGCGGTCGTGCTGGTCGGCGAGGATCCGGCGAGCCGGGTCTATGTCGGCTCAAAAGGCAAGGCGACGATCGCCGCCGGTATGGAGAGCTTCGGGCATATGCTCGACGAGAATACGGATCAGCAGACGCTGCTCGACCTCGTCCGCAGCCTGAACGAAGACGCGACCGTCGACGGGATCCTCGTCCAGCTGCCGCTGCCGAACCAGATCGACGAGAAAGCAGTGATCGCCGCAATCGATCCGGCCAAGGACGTCGACGGCTTCCATATCGACAATGTCGGCAAGCTCGCCGTCGGCGAGGACGCACTGGTTCCGTGCACGCCGCTGGGCTGCATCATGATGCTGAAGGACCGGCTCGGCGATCTCAGCGGGCTCGAGGCAGTGGTGATCGGCCGTTCGAACATCGTCGGCAAGCCGATGGCCCAGCTCCTGCTTCGCGAGAATTGCACGGTCACCATCGCCCATAGCCGCACACGCGACCTTCCCGATGTCGTCGGCCGCGGCGACATCGTCGTCGCCGCCGTCGGGCGGGCCGAAATGGTCAAAGGCGACTGGCTCAAGCCTGGCGCGACCGTGATCGACGTCGGCATGAACCGCAGCGAGGGTAAACTGGTCGGCGATGTCGATTTCACCAGTGCCAGCGAGGTCGCCGGCGCGATCACGCCGGTGCCCGGCGGAGTCGGGCCGATGACCATCGCCGTTCTGCTCCGCAACACCTTGGTCGCGGCCCATGCCCGCGCGGGCCTGGCGCCGCCCGGGGACCTTTGACCGAATTGTTCGTCTCGGCGTTCGTCACCTTCCTGGTGGTGATCGATCCGCCGGGCTGCGCGCCGATCTTCGCCAGCCTCACCTCGGGCACCAGCGCCGCCCACCGCCGCGCCACCGCCCTGCGCTCGGTCGGCATCGCCGCGGGCATCCTGCTCTTCTTCGGCCTGCTCGGCGAGGATCTGCTCCACGCGCTCGGCGTCTCGCTGACCGCCTTCCGCATCGCCGGTGGCATCCTCCTCTTCCTCATCGCGATCGACATGGTGTTCGAGAAACGGACCGAGCGCCGCGAGAATCGCGCCGAGGAGGTCAGCGCCTCCCATGTCGACGACATCTCGGTCTTCCCGATGGCAATCCCGATGATCGCCGGCCCAGGCTCGATCGCCTCGATCATGCTGATGATGGCACGCACCGACGGCCTGATCCCGTCGCTGATCGTGCTCGGCGCGCTGATGCTGACCCTGTTGCTGACCTTGCTGGCGCTTTTGCTCGCCGGCCCGCTGATGCGCCTGATGGGCCATCGCATGGAGGCGATGCTGACCCGGCTGCTTGGCGTCATCCTCGCCGCTCTGGCGGTGCAGTTCGTCCTCGACGGACTGCACCGCAGCTTCTCCTAAGGCCGGACCACCCGCCACATCTTGTAGGGGGAATTGGCCGGCAGCTGGACCGGCGTAATCCAGCGCGGGACCCTGCCCTGGATAAGCTGCGAATAGAATCCGGTCGGGGCCTCCGAGCGGTAGATGGTCGATTCCGACAGGTTTGGGCAGACCAGCAGATAATCGACATGGTAACGCTCGACGGTGCGCAGCGCGTTCGCCTCGTCGCCACGCCAGGCATGCATGACGTCGAGGATCTGGGCGGAATTGCGGTGATAGGGACCCGTGATTGCGTCGTGCGGTGTCACCGTGATCAGCCGCGGGCCGAGATCGACGAAGGTCAGCACCATCCCGCGCGGCTGCCGCGCGATCGGCGCCAGCGCGTAGAGCGTCGGGCAGCCATTATTGGCCCGGTTGATCGCCTTGCGCCCCTCGCTCAGCGGCGCATCGTTGAAGAATTCGGTGACGGCCCCAGTTGCGATCCCCGAAACGAGGACGAAGGCGATGACGACGCCGAACACCCGCACCAGCATATAACGCTGGCCCATCACCCACAGGATCGCGACCCAGGCGAGCGCGGTCGCGCCGGGAATGGAGAGCAATTGGGCTGCGGGTCCGGCGCGCGTCTGCCACATCACCAGCCCGACAGCGGTCGCCGCGAACAAGGCGATCGTCGCCCAGGCGATGAGCTGCTCGGGCTGGCGGCGGCTGCGCCAGATCATCAGGGCATAGCCGATCAGGCCAGCGACCGGCAGCGCCAGCGTCTGCACCGCGGTGTCTACGCCGTGGCGCCAGATCGGCATCGCCTCGCGCACCTTGGACAGCCACAACCGATCGAGCTCGGGCGGCGCCTGTTCGAGCCTGCCCAGGCATTGCGGCGCCCCCCAGGCGAAGATTCCGGCCAGCATCGCGCCACCGCCGGCGGCGAGCGCCAGCCGGGCCATGGGCTTTTGCGGGCTCAGCCAGGCGAGCACGACGGCGATCGCGCCCGCGCCGAGCATCGCCGACAGCCATACCGGCGTCAGCGCGTCGCAGAGCGGCGCCATGTTGGCTTCCGAGGTGAACACCAGGAAGCCGAAGGCGCAGCCGCCGCCAAGGCTGATCCCATAAGCGGCGAGGCGCCGCGCCTCGGCGACGTCGCGTACCCACATCAAAACGGTGATCAGGCCGGCCGCGGCGAGATAGGGGATCATCTCCAGGCCGATGACCAGCGAGAAGGCGGTGGAAATGCCCATCATCGCGCCGCCGCGCGCGCGCCTGGGATCGGTCAGTGAGGCCATCGACCAGGCCAGAGCGGCAAGCTGCCAGCCATGATGGTCGATCCTGAGCGGCGACCACATGCCGGTGGTCGATCCGGCGCAGGCGAGCAATGCAATGGCGAGCGGATAGGCGATCGGCGAGACCAGCCGTCGCACGGTCACGCACAAGGCGGCCATCGCCGCCAGCATCGGCAGCATCGGCGCCACCGCGACCGCGATCATCTCGGCGGTCCGCCCGCCGACCACGGGCGTGAACAGCAGTTTCAGCGCGGCAATCGGCAGGTCGACCAGCCGCGACCAGTGGATGTTGGAGCCGGCCATGCGGTGCTGGGCAAGGTCGTACCAGCCCTGGCCGCCGAGCAGGCCGCGGACTTGCATCATGCGCATATTATCGTCGGTGTCGCCGAGCGCGAAGATGCGGATCGCGCCCCAGCGGTCGTAGAGCATGAAGGCGGCGATGCCGACCCAGAAGGCCAGCAGCCACCAGCGCCAGCGGCGGTCGAGAAAGTCGAAATGCCCGCGCGCGGGGCCAGCCGGCGGTGGTGCCTCGTGCCCGTCCAGAATGTCGACCTGCCCGCCCGCAACACCCGTCATCGAGGTTTCTTTTCTTTTCAAGCCTGTCATCGCGCATTAGTCGCTGTCCGCCAAAGGGCAAGCGGGGCATCGTGACGACATTGAAGCTGATCGGCGAGCATAAGGAGATTGCGGGTCAGCTCGTCCGCTACGGCTTGACTGGCGGCGTCGCCAGCGTCGTCAATATCGGCGTCTATTGGGTGCTGGCGGCGAAGGGGATGGATCCCAATATCGCCTGGACGATCGGCTTCCTCGCCGCCGTCCTGGTCGGCTATGTCATCCACAGCCGGTGGAGCTTCAAGGGGCACGGGCGGCGGGACAATCTGGCGCGCACCGGCGGGCGGTTCTTCGCGGTCTCGCTGGTCAGCTTCGCGCTCAACCAGATCTGGGTCTGGCTGCTCGTGCGTCACTTCGCCCTGCCGCTCTGGTCGCCCTATCCGCTCGTTCTGGGGGTGACGCCCCTTGTCATCTTCTCGCTCAATCGGCGCTGGGTGTTCGCATGAGCGACGCTCCAATTCTCACCCTGATCGCGCCGGTCAAGGACGAGGAAGATGCGATCGCGCCATTCCTCGCCCGGGTCGCGCCGATCCTCAACGGCCTGTTCGCGGATGGCGCCTGGGAGATATTGTTCGTCGACGACGGCAGCGAGGACGGGACCATGGCGGCCATCCTCAAGGCCCACCATGCCGATCCGCGGGTGCGGGCGCTGTCGCTGTCGCGCAATTTCGGCAAGGAAGCGGCGCTGACCGCCGGGCTCGATCATGCCGCCGGCCAGGCGGTGATTCCGATCGACGTCGATCTCCAGGATCCGCCCGAAGTGATCGGGGCGATGCTGGCCAAATGGCGCGACGGCTACGAGGTCGTCTACGGCGTGCGCACCAACCGCCAGTCCGATTCCCTGCCCAAGAGGCTGACCGCGGACCTCTATTACCGGGCGCACAATTATCTCTCGTCGGACAAGATCCCCGAACATGCCGGCGATTTCCGGCTGCTCGACCGCGCGGTGGTCGACATCATCCGGGCGATGCCGGAGCGCAACCGCTTCATGAAGGGGCTGTTCGCCTGGTCGGGCTTCCGCCAGGCCGCAGTCGAATATGAACGCGCGCCGCGCACCGTCGGCAAGACCAAGTTCCGCTACTGGAAATTGTGGACGCTGGCGCTGGACGGCCTCACCTCGGCCTCGACCATGCCCTTGCGGATATGGTCCTATGTCGGCGTCGTCGTGGCGCTCTTCACGCTTCTTTATGCCGTCTACGTCGTGGTGAAGACGATCCTGTGGGGCAGCGAAGTCGCCGGATATCCCTCGCTGATCGTCGCAATCCTCTTCTTCGGGTCGGTGCAGCTCATCTCGCTCGGCGTGCTCGGCGAATATGTCGGCCGCATCCTGATCGAGACCAAAAGGCGGCCGCTCTACGTCATCCGCAAGCGGATCGGCGTCGCCGACCCCGACGCCGGGGACCAAGCCTGATGGATCGCGCCGTCTTCGACCGCATGGCCGAGCAGGATCAAATTCACTGGTGGTATGTCGCGCGCCGCAAGATCCTCGCCTCGCTGATCGCGCGCGAGGCGGGATTGCCGCAGGACGCGCGCATTCTCGAGATCGGCTGCGGCACCGGCCACAATTTCGATATGCTGAAGGGCTTCGGCCGGCTCGACGCGCTCGAAGTGGACGAGGCGGCGCGGACCCTGGCGTCCGGGCGGCTCGGCCAGCCGGTCGGCGACGCGCCGTTGCCGGACCTGCCCGGCGTACCCGACGGGCATTACGATCTCGTCGCCCTGCTCGATGTGCTCGAGCATGTCGACAATCGTGCGGAATCGCTACGCAGCATCGCCGGCAAGCTCAGGCCGGACGGCAAGATCCTGATCACCGTGCCCGCCTATCAGTGGATGTGGAGCGCCCACGATCTCGCCCATCACCACAAGCTGCGCTATTCGAAGAAGGGGCTCAGGCGCGATGCCGAGGCGGCCGGGCTGAAGGTGCGCAAGCTCGGCTATTTCAACAGCCTGCTCTTTCCCGTCGCCGCCGCGGTCCGCATCCTCGGCAATCTCGCCGGCAAGACCTCGAGCGACGACAAGGTGCCGCCGGGTCCGCTCAACGCGATGTTCGAAAAGATCTTCGGCCTGGAGCGTCACGTGATCGGGCGGTTGCCGCTCCCCGCCGGCGTGTCGCTTTTCGCACTGCTCTCGACCCGGTAGAGCACGCTCGTTCCGCTGCGCCAGACCGGCACCAGCCCATAGGTCAGCTTGCCGTCATAGGGCGGCGGATTGATCAGCCATATATAATCGAAGGCATCGCGGGGCACGATTTCCAACGCCCCGTTGATCGAACGCCAGACCTCGCGCGGGCAGCGATAGGCGGTGACGACCTGGGTGGCGTCGCGGATGAACGGCCAACCGGGCCGGTAGCGGACGTGGAGCAATTGGGCGCCGGCCATCGTCCACTGGTCGTTCGAGAAAGCGTGGTTGCGCACGATCGCAAGGCCGGGGACGTGGAGCAGGCGCGACATGCCCCAGGGCTCGACGCAGGGCCGGCCGACGAAGCTCACCATGCGCGCGCCGTGCGGCACATGATCGAGCGCCGCGAGCTCGCGGTCGTAGCTCTGGTCGTAGAGCCACGCGCTGTAGGTCGAGCCGCCGGTGCGGACGAGCACGAAGGCAAGGCCTGCGATGGCGATGGCGCGCTGGAGGTTGAAGCTCGCCTGCTCCTTGAACCGGATCGCGACGATGGCGATGGCGAAGAGATAGGGCGCGAGCCGCATGTCGGCATAAGCGGAGCCGAACACGATCCGCGGCAGCAGCACGAAGACGAGGGTGAGGAACAGGAACGAGGCGGCGAGATTGCGCGACCAGGTGATCTTGCGCCAATGCGCGATCGACCAGAGCAGCAGCAGGATAACGAGAGCGAGAGCGCCGACGTCGAACCATTCCCAACGGTCGCGCAGCACCATGATCAGCCAGTCGAGCTTGCGGGTCCAGTTGAACCAGTCGGTGGTGACACCGGCGGCGTTGCTCCGCCAAAGCAGCATCAGGGCGACCGGCGGCACCAGCGCCAGGCAGTGCAAACCGGCGCGGAAAGCCGCCGAGAAGATGTTGCGGCCAAGATCGTGCTGCCTGACCAGCTCCGCCGAGAAGCAGAGCACGCCCAGCGTGCCCCAGCCGAAGGCGTGCACGATCCACAGGATGAGGGAGATCGGCGCGAAGATCGCCGCGCGCAGCCACACCCGGTTCTGCCGCCCGAGCCTCAGCCACAAGGCGAACGAAATCAAGGCCAGCGCCATCGCCAGCGCGAAATTCACGAATCCGAACAGGAACGGGAAGCTGTAGGCGAACGGCACCGCGAACATGGCGGTCGGCGGAATCCGCCCGTGCACTTCATAGGCCACCCAGAACAGGCCGCCGACGGTCAGCGGCGGGATCAGGATCATGATCAGCTTGACCGAAGCCTCGAGCCCGATCAGCGGCGCCAGCGCCTGGACCAGCAGATCGACCCCGAGATTGCCGATCACGTGCCAGTCGAAGCCGAAATATTGCTGGAGGTCGGGCGACGTGGCGAGATCGAGCTGAACCCGGTAGCGGCCCATATGGCCGGGCAGGTCGAGCAAGGGCGGCACGTCCGGCCAGAGCAAAGGCACGCAGGACAGCAATACCAGAGCGAGCACGAAATCCCTGCGTTCCCAGAACGCGCGGGGGGCCGGACCGGGAGGAATGGGCTGGGAAGGGTGCATGGTCCGGCGGGAAGAGGACAGGAATATGCTGACTTCCGCCAATCCGGCCAAACATCAACAGGAAATTGAGGTTATCGGGCGAAAGACCCTCTGCGCCTCGTTCGCGGCGTTTCCCTATCGCGCGCTCCGGCGATAGGGTGGAGGGAAATCCAGGGGCGCGCCCCCGAGCGAAGGAACCGGCCCCCTAAATGATGTCCCTGCTGCGCGAACGCCCGTTGGTGCTGGTCGGCTGGGCCTTCGCGATCGCGCTCAGCTTCCAGTATATCGGCGTCGATCTCCTGCGCGCGCTCGCCACGCCGAACTGGCAGATCGGCGCAGGCACCATGCTCGGCCGCGATTTCGCCAATGTCTACACGGCCGGTCATCTCGTCGCGGGCGGGCCGCTCCAAAGCATTTACGACATCCACGCCTACCGGGCCTACCAGCAGGCCCTGTTCGACGGCGCCGTGCTCGGCCACAATTATTCCTACACGCCGGTCTCCTTCTTCTACGTCTGGCTGTTCGCGCCCTTCCCCTACATCGTCGCGCTGGTTCTCTGGCTCACGCTGACCGGCGCAGCCTTCCTCGCGGCGGCGCGGCCCTGGCTGCGCGACGCGGGCCTGCCGGCCTGGCTCGCCTTGATCCTGCCGGCATCACTGATGAACATCTGGGCCGCCCATTACGGCTTCCTGTTCGGGGCGCTGTGGCTTGCCGCCTGGCGCCTGCTGGACAGCCGGCCGAGGATCGCCGGCCTGCTGATCGGGCTGATGATCGTGAAGCCGCATCTCGCCCTGCTGATGCCGCTCGTCCTGGCGCGGCGCGGCGACTGGACCGCCTTCCTCACCGCAGCACTTACCGCCTCGGGCCTGGTCCTCGCCTCGGGGCTGGCGTTCGGCTGGACCTATTGGAACTCCTATGTCGGCGGCACCCTGTTCACCCAGGCGGCGATGGTTGGCGACACCGGCCAGTTCTTCCTGCGGATGATGCCGACGGTCGCGCCGTCGCTTCTTCTCGCCGGCCTGCCGACCTGGGCCGCGTGGACGGCGCAGGCTGCCGCGGCGCTCGCGGCGGTGGCGGCCTTGTGGCGGTTCATGCCGAGGACTCCCGCTGCCGCCGGCCTGGCCACCGCCTGCGCGACCTTCCTCGTCCTGCCTTATGCCTTCGTCTACGACATGACGGCGGTCAGCCTGGCGGCCCTGCTGGTCATGCGCCGCGGCGGCGCGGAGATGCGGCCCTTGTGGCGCGCGGTTTCCGTCCTCGCCTTCCTGCTGCCTTTGCTCGCCGTGCCGCTGAACAATGCGGGCGTGCCGCTCGCGCCCGCTTTGGTCGCTTTCCTGCTGTTCTGGGCTCTACGTCAGGAGCCTATTCCGCAGCCCGGCTGAGATGCCATTCAGGCGGCTCCTCGAGCGCCCGCAGCCTTTCCGCTTCCTCGTACATATAGTCGCGGGTCATCGGTATGGCGTCGCGCCGCTTCACATATTGCAGCTGCCAGTTGACCATCCCGCCGTAGCGGAACGCCGCCTCGGCGCCGACCAGATAGAATTGCCACATGCGGAAGAAGCGCTCGTCGTAGAGCGCCGTGATCTCCTCCCGGTGCGCCATCGTCCGGTAATACCATTCTTCGAGCGTGTGGGCATAATGGTAGCGCATCGCCTCGACGTCGGTGACGATCAGATGGTTCTTCTCGGCTTCGGTGACGAGCTCGGACAAGGCCGGGATGTAGCCGCCCGGGAAGATATATTTGCGCGTCCATTTGTCGGTGACGCCGGGCATGCCCATCCGCCCGCAGCAATGGGAGAACATCACCCCGTCGTCCTTGAGCAGACGGTGGGTATGCGAGAAGAAGCCCGGATAATGCGGCGTGCCGAGATGCTCGACCAGGCCGACGCTGGTGATCCGGTCGAACTCGCCGGTCACGTCGCGATAGTCCATCAGCTCGAACTTGACCCGATCTGCGACCCCGGCTTCCTCGGCGCGCTCCTTGCAGAAGGCGATCTGGTCGGGCGCGAGCGCCACGCCGAGCACGTCGACGTCGTAATGACGGTGCAGGTACATGGCGAGGCCGCCCCAGCCGCAGCCGATGTCGAGCACCTTCATGCCGGGCTTGAGGTAGAGCTTCGAGGCGATGTGCGCCTTCTTGTCGAGCTGCGCCTTTTCCAGGCTGTTCCCGGTGTCCCGGTAATAGGCCATCGTATATTGCCGGTCCTCGTCGAGAAAGAGCTCGTAGAGCCGCCGGGTGAGGTTGTAGGTATGCTCGGCGTTGCGGCGCGAGCGGGTCTTCCAGTTGATCTGGTCGATCTTGCCGGCGGCATAGCCGAACGCCTTGCGCAGCGGTCCGCGCGGCTTGATGTCGTCCTGGCTCTCGGCCGGTGCGTTGTAGCGGATGAGCAGGACGAGATCGCGGATGTCGGCCGGTGGCTCGATCACCACCCGCCCGTCCATATAGGCCTCGCCCGCGCCGACGCGCGGATCCTTGGCGATGTGGAGGGCCGCGCCCTTGTCGGTCAGCCGGGCGCTGACCGAGCGAATCGCCGGGTCCGGCGTGCCGTAGCGATAGACCTTGCCGTTATAGTCGGTGACGACGAGCTCACCCTTGGTGATGACCTTGCGGAGCATCTTGTCGAGAAGCCACATAGTTCAGAATCCCCTTTGAGGCTCACTCAAGCGGGGCTTGACGCCAACGTCAAGTCGGGAAGTCCCCGGGGCCGCTCGGAATTCAGGCCAGTGCGGCCTGCTTCTCGTCAGCGATGCGGTCCAGCTCGGCCCGGCTCTTCTTCTCGGCCGCGGATTTCAGCTGGCCGCAGGCCGCCATGATGTCGCGGCCGCGTGGGCGGCGGATCGGTGCGCTGATCCCGGCCTCGAAGACGATATCGGAGAAACGCCGGATCCGCTCCTCGTCCGAACATTCGTAATCGGCGCCCGGCCAGGGATTGAAGGGTATGAGGTTCACCTTGGCGGGTAGCTTGTACTTGCGGATCAGCCGGACGAGCTCGCGCGCATCCTCGTCGCTGTCGTTGCGGTCCTTCAGCATGACATATTCGAAGGTGATCCGCCGGGCATTGTTGGCGCCGGGATAAGCGGCACAGGCCTCGAGCAGCTCCTCGATCCCGTATTTGCGGTTGAGCGGCACGATCTCGTCTCGCACCTCCTTCGTCACAGCGTGCAGCGAGACGGCGAGGTTGACGCCGATCTCCTCGCCGGCGCGGGCCATCATCGGCACGACGCCCGACGTGGAGAGGGTGATCCGGCGCCGCGACAGGCCGAGCCCGTCGCCGTCCATCACGATCTTCAGCGCGTCGCGGACATTGTCGAAATTGTAGAGCGGCTCGCCCATGCCCATCATCACGATGTTGGAAAGCATGCGGCCTTCGGCGCGATAGTCGCTCGATTCCTGCCGGGGGGAATCGTCGTCGGGGTCGTTGGAATGCTGCTCCCCGCCGGGCTGCGGCCACTCGCCCAGGGAATCGCGGGCGAGCATGACCTGGCCGACAATCTCTCCGGCATCGAGATTGCGGACCAGCCGCATGGTGCCGGTATGGCAGAAGCGGCAATTGAGGGTGCAGCCGACCTGGCTGGAGACGCACAACGTGCCGCGGTCCGCGTCGGGGATGAACACCATCTCGTAATCATGGCCGTCGGGGGTGCGCAGCAGCCATTTGCGGGTGCCGTCGGTCGAGACCAGCTCGGTGACGATCTCGGGCCGCGCCACGGTGAAGCGCTCGGCGAACCAGGCGCGCTGCGGCTTGGCGATGTCGCTCATAACCGCGAAATCGGTGGCGCCGCGATTGTAGATCTGGTGCCAGAGCTGCTTGGCCCGCAATTTCGCCTGCCGCTCGTCGAGGCCCGCCGCGGCGAGCGCCGCACGAATCTCCGGCTTGGAAAGGCCGACCAGGTTGACACGCGCGTCCGCGTCCGCCGCCGGTGCGGGGCGCGGCACCGGAACCGGGTCGAAATGACCGGGAATGGACATGGCGGCTGTCATGATGGCGGGCATGTAGGCGGAAAAGGCCTGAATTTCCATCCCGTGCTCAGAAGGGGTCGAATGCGGCGCCCTGTTCGAGCAATATCTCCGCGCCGTCCCTGATCTCGACCAGCGATCCCTGGCGGATGCCGGCGGCCACCGGCGTGCCGCAGCCGGGCAGCACCGCGGCGCCGGTCATCAGTCCGCGCAGCACCCGCGACGACATGCCGTGCATGACGATCAGCCGGTCGCCCGTCTCGGCCTTGGTGTCGTCGAGCCATCTCCGCAGCCGCGCGGCGACCTCGTCATACCATTCGCCGCCGGGCGGGCGGCAGCTGAACAGGCCGGTCGTCCGATCCAGGATGGGACCGGCCTCGGCCGTCACCTCGGCATAAGGACGCTCGCTCCACGCGCCGATGTCGATCTCTCGCAGTCGGGAGTCGGTCCTGGCTTGATGCCAGTCGAGCTCGAGATGTTCGGCAATCACCGCCAGCGTCTGCAGCGCCCGGCCGGCGGGCGACGCCCAGAGATCGATCTTCGGATTCGGACCCAGAATCGACCGCAGAAGCGCACCCATCTCGTCGGCCTGGGCGAAGCCGGCCCGGGTCAGTGGCGTGTGGAGCACGTCGCCCTGCATGCGCGACGCTGCGTTGAACACGGTCTCGCCATGGCGCGCGATGAAGAAACGGGCGGTCACCGCCTGCCCAGGCAGGCGACGGCCGCGGCGTCCATCGCGGTGGCCGCGCCGCGCAGGCGATAATGGTCGCGGACGAGGCGACCGTCGGTCGAGCGCGTCTCGACCGCCATCTCCAGCCCGGTGCGCATCGCAGCCTGGATTTCCTGGTCCGCGCGCGGATCGGGCGCCCATGCGTCGCGGCCGCCGCCGAGCAGCTGGAAGCTGCGGCCGTCGATATTGATCAGGACCGCCGAACCCTGCCGCTTTTCGCGGCTCAGCCTGATGTGCAATTGGCCGCCGCCGCGCCGCGCGGGCCAGTGGCCGATCGAGGCGAAGGCATGCCAGCCGACCGGGGGCGCCGCCTCCACGGGCTCGGTGATCGCATAGCAGCGGCCGGCGCCCTGGAATGCGCCCCACGAGCCGAAAATACCGAGCGATTGCGGCTGCGCGGCCGCTGGTGCGGCCATTGCAATGAAAAGAAACGGAAAAGCGCGCAGCCTTGTCATCGGCTCTGTTTCACTCGGTTGGCGGCGCCTTGGCAACAGCAAATCCCGTTTCTCCCGGGTTCAGGAAACCCGTCGCAAGGGCCGCGCGCTGCCCCGGTCTTCCCTCGGGAACAGCGTGTAAAAATGGAGTCCATGATGCGTAATATTGCTTTGGCCGCCCTCGTTTCGGGCCTGTTCGCCACCCCCGCCTTCGGCCAGGACGCGCCTGCAGCCGGCGGTTTCCATATCGACGGAATCGTCGGTTACGATCGTCCGCACGTCGATGGCGTGCACGCCAATGGCGTCACCTACGGCGTCGGCGCCGGTTATGATCTTCAGTCGGGTCGCGCCCTGTTCGGCATCGAGGGTGAAGCGACCAACAGCTCGGCCGACCGGTGCGTGAACGGGCTCGTCATCGCCAATGACGAAACCTGCGCGGGCCTGCGACGGGATCTCTATGTCGGCGGCCGGGTCAGCGCCCTGATCGGCAACCGGACCCTGCTCTACGCAAAGGCCGGCTATACCAATGCCCGGGCGCGGGTCTCATATGAGGACGGCACGGCGGCCACGGCGGCCGATTTCACCGATCACAGCAACCTCGACGGCATTCGCGCCGGCGCCGGCGTCCAGTTCGGCCTTGGCGAGCATGCCTATCTGCGCACCGAATATCGTTACTCGAACTACGAGTCCGGCGTCGACCGACATCAGGTCGTCGGCGCGCTCGGCTACCGCTTCTGAACTCTTTTTCGATCACGAGAGGGCCGGAGCGGCGACGCTCCGGCCCTTTTTCTTCGCAAATCCACTGGCGGCCATTGTATCCACCGCTATAACCCTTCATCCGTCCTGAAATTGCGTTGAAGCAGGGGTAATAGATGAAGGCGACGATCGAACGGGCCACACTCCTCAAGGGATTGGGCCACGTCCATTCGGTGGTGGAGCGCAGGAACACGATTCCAATCCTGTCGAACGTACTCATCGAAGCGGAAGAGGGCGGCGGGCTGCGCCTGATGGCGACCGATCTCGACCTCCAGATCAATGAGACGGTCGAAGCCGACGTCGGCGAGGCGGGCGCCACCACGGTTCCGGCCCACACCTTGTTCGACATCGTCCGCAAGATGCCCGAGGGCAGCCAGGTCGAGCTGATTGCGGCCGAGGGGCGAATGCAGGTCAATGCCGGCCGCGCCCGCTTCACCCTGTCGACGCTGCCGCGCGACGATTTCCCGGTGATCGCCGAGGGCGATCTGCCGACCGGCTTCGAGCTGCCGGCCGCGACCCTGCGGCAGATCATCGACAAGACCCGCTTCGCCATCTCGACCGAAGAGACGCGCTACTATCTCAACGGCATCTACCTGCACGTCTCGGACGAGGCGCAGCCGGTGCTCAAGGCGGCTGCGACCGACGGCCACCGGCTGGCGCGGGTAACTGTGCCGCGGCCGGACGGCGCCGCGGGCATGCCGGGGGTGATCATTCCCCGCAAATGCGTCGCGGAGCTGAGGAAGCTGCTCGACGAGCTCGACGGCTCGGTCCAGGTTTCCCTGTCCGAATCGAAAATCCGCTTCGGGCTCGGCAATGCGGTGCTCACCTCGAAGCTGATCGACGGCACCTTCCCGGATTATACCCGCGTCATCCCAACCGCCAACGACAAGCTGCTGAGGCTCGATCCGCGCAGTCTGGAGGAAGGCGTCGACCGCGTTTCCACCATCGCCAGCGAGCGCACCCGCGCTGTCAAGCTGTCGCTCGACCGGGACCGCGTGACCTTGTCGGTCACTTCGCCCGAAAACGGCACCGCGTCGGAGGAGGTCTCCGCCGATTATGGCGCCGACGGGATCGAGATCGGCTTCAATGCCCGCTATCTGCTCGACATCTTGGGCCAGATCGAAGGCGACGTCATGGAGGTCCATCTCGCCGATGCAGCGGCGCCGACCCTGCTCAGGGAGAATGACAAGGCGCCGGCGCTCTATGTGCTGATGCCGATGCGGGTGTGATGAAGAATATCGCCGCGCTATGCCTGCTTGGCCTGTGCGGCGCCATCGTCGCAATTCCCGCTTCCGCCGCGAATGTCTCCCGGGACGCCCGTTGCCGCGTCTGGGAGACAAATGCGATCGAATATAATGGCGCCTGCCACCTCTGGTCCGAGGACGGCGGCTCGTTCTCGCTCACCTTTCCCACCGGCGAGGAGGATGGGGATCTTCGCCGCCGTCATATCACGCGCATCCGCGTCCGCGTCATTCGGCCGGGCGTGGCCGAGGTGAGCGACGATCGTCCGGCCGATCGCAGATGGGGCCGGGCGCTCCTGTCACGTCTCGACCGCGCCTGCTGGACGGCCTCGGCGCTCGCTCCGGGCGAGGCGGGTTTCTGGATGGTCTGCGTCCGCTAGATTCATTGACTTTTCGGCGCCGCCCCCTTACGTCGCCGCCCTTCCCGAACACTTCTATTTGAGTGGAGCTGCCGCATGGCGCGCGTAACCGTCGAAGATTGCGTCGACAAAATTCCCAACCGATTCGACCTTGTGCTTCTGTCGGCACAGCGGGCGCGCCAGATTTCCGGCGGGGCCGAGCTCACCATCGACCGCGACCGCGACAAGAATCCGGTCGTCGCTCTGCGCGAGGTCGCCGAAACCACGGTGAAGCCGCGCGAACTCGAGGAATCGCTGATCAACAGCCTGCAGCGTGTCCAGGTCGACGAGGACGACGTCGCCGACGAGGTCGGCTCGATCAGCGCGTCCGCGGAAGCGCTGCGCCTGACCGCCGCCGCGCCCCAGCGCAACAACAATGCCGGGGCGGACTACGACGGCTGACCTTTTCGCAACAGTGCGGGCGATTTCGAATGTCCGTGGTAAATGCCCGGCTTGACTGCGGTCGGGCATTGCGTGCTAGGACGTGCAGGTAATGTTGAACAGGCGCGAGTGGCGCTTGCTAAGGGAGGCAAATGTGAAGGCTAGAAAAGCAACTATGATGCTGGCAGCGGCCGGCCTGGCGATTTCGCCCGTGGCCACCAATGCGGCGTCTTCACTGAGCATCGCACGTGCGGCGCCGGCGCTGTCCGGCGCCAGCTTCCTGCAGGACGACGACAGCCACCGCGGACCCGGCACCGCCGTCATCCTCGGCGTGGTTCTGGTCGTCCTGATGGGTGCCGCCGCGCTTGCCGGCAACGGCAAGGGGCCGAACAACCCGCACAGCCCCTGATCGAAGTCAGGCGTCAGGATTAAGCAATTTGGTCCGGATGGCTAATCGCCGTCCGGACCCAATTCCGTTCTATCGATCCATTCCAGCTCGTTGAGCTCAAGTGCGCGGCCGTCAGCCGCGCGCACCGCCATCGTCGCTACCGGGCGGCGATCCTGGCGATCGACCAGCACCGGGTTGCTGGGCACCCCTGAAATCCACTTCTCGCCCCATTGGCGCAGCGTGATCAGCACCGGAAGCAGCGCCCGGCCCTTCTCGGTCAGCCGGTAGGCGACCTTGCGGCGATCGGCGGCGTCCGGTTCGCGCCGCAATATCTCGTGTTCGACGAGCCTGGCGAGACGATTCGACAATATGTTGCGGGCGATTCCCAGCGTCGACTGGAATTCCTCGAAATGGGCGAGGCCATTGAAGGCGCCGCGAAGGATGAGGAACGACCAGCGCTCTCCGACCGCTTCCAGCGCGCCGGGCAGCGCGCATTCCACCAGGATTGCCTTGCGATGATCAGGCCGGATCATGACGGGCAGACTAGTCCAATTTCAAACCATGTCATCTGCTATCGGTTTCCCGTTGCGAATCGCTACTGAATATCATATAAGTTGCTGTCCGCAACTAATCCAGGAGCCGTTCTCATGCTTCGCCCGGCCTTGCTCTCCCTCGTCTTTCTTTCCACGCCCGCCTTCGCCACGGGCTATTTCGACGCCCAGCCGGTCACGCGCCCCAGCCATGAGCGCTTCGTCGCGCGCGACAATGCCTGGCGTTGCGGAGACACCGGCTGCAGCTCGGCGCGCACAGCGACGCGTCCCGCTTTGGTCTGCTCGAGCCTGGTGCGCGCGGTCGGTCCGTTGCGCAGCTTCAGCGTCGATGGCCGCGCCTTCGATGCCGCCGCGCTCGAGGCATGCAACGGCGGTTCGCGCTAGGTCCCTTTCGGTGCCGGCACGCTCGAGGGGCGCGGAAATCAATGAACAATCCGCCACACTTCCCGATAACTGATCGCTCATCGCGCTGAATTCGCACTTTTACGTTGCTCACTGAGGCGGCGCGCCCCATTTTGGGGGTGTGCTCAGGCAATATGAACTTGTGGAGAAGGTCCGGAGCTACGATCCGGATGCCGACGAGGCGATGCTCAACCGCGCCTACGTCTTCTCGATGAAGGCCCACGGCTCCCAGACCCGTGCCTCGGGCGATCCCTATTACAGCCATCCGATCGAGGTGGCCGGCATCCTAACCGACCTGCACCTCGACGACGAGACCATCGTCACCGCGATCCTCCACGACACGATCGAGGATACGCTGGCGACGCCGGCCGAGATCAAGCGGCTGTTCGGCAAGAACGTCGCCCGCCTGGTCGACGGCGTCACCAAGCTCTCCAAGATCGAGGCGCAGAGCGAAAGCCAGCGCGCCGCGGAGAATCTGCGCAAGTTCCTGCTCGCCATGTCGGACGACATCCGCGTCCTCCTGGTCAAGCTCGCCGACCGCCTCCACAACATGCGCACGCTTCACTACCTCAAGGATCCCGACAAGAGGCGACGCATCGCCCGCGAGACGATGGACATCTACGCCCCGCTCGCCGAGCGAATCGGCATGTACGAGTTCATGACCGAGATGCAGACGCTCGCCTTTCGCGAGCTCGAGCCCGATGCCTACGAATCGATCTTCAAGCGGCTCGAGCGCCTCAACCAGGGCGGCGGCGGCGACCTCATCCAGCGCATCGGCCGCGGCCTCAAGGCGCATCTCGAGGTGCACGGCATCGAGGCCGAGGTCCATGGCCGCGAGAAGCATCCCTATTCGATCTGGCGCAAGATGGCCGAGCAGCATGTCAGCTTCGAGCAATTGTCCGACGTGATGGCCTTCCGCGCCGTCGTCGGCACGGTCGAGGAATGCTATCGGACCCTCGGGCTGATCCACCAGCGCTGGCCGGTGGTGCCGGGCCGGTTCAAGGACTTCATCTCGACTCCGAAGCGCAACGGCTACCGCTCGCTCCACACCACGATCATCCATGACGAGCAGATGCGGATCGAAATCCAGATCCGCACGCAGGAGATGCACGCCCAGGCCGAGCACGGTCTCGCCGCCCACTGGGCCTATAAGGAAGGCGCGGTCGCGGCGACCTCGGACCATCCCTGGATCAACGATCTGGTCGAGATCCTCGACCATGCGGCAAGCGCCGAGGAGCTGCTCGAACATACAAGAATGGCGATGTACCAGGACCGCATCTTCGCCTTCACCCCCAAGGGCGAGCTGATCCAGCTGCCCAAGGGCGCCACCCCGGTCGATTTCGCTTATGCCGTCCATACCGATCTCGGCGACCAGACGGTCGGCGCCAAGATCAACGGCCGGGTGATGCCGCTGCGCACCGGGCTCAGCAATGGCGACCAGGTCGAGATCCTGGTCTCGAAGGCGCAGCACCCGCAGCCGGGCTGGCTCTCATACGTCGTCACCGGCAAGGCGCGCGCGAAGATCCGCCGCTGGGTGAAGTCGAAGGAGCGCGAAGAAACAGTGGCGCTGGGCCGGAAAATCTTCGACGAGATCGTCCAGCGCCTGCCCGCACCGCTCGGCTGGGAGGCGATTGCCGAGGCGCTGCGCCGCCTGCATTTGCCCAATGACGAAGTGCTGATGGAGGCGATCGCGCTGAAGCGGATCGACGACGTCGCCGTGATGGAAGCCCTGATGCCCGGCTCGGCGACCAGGGATGGCATCAAGCCGCCGCCGCAGCGTACCGCCATCTCGATCAAGGGGCTGACCCCGGGCGTCGCCTTCCACCTCGCCGAATGCTGCCATCCGATTCCCGGCGACCGCATTGTCGGCCTCAGGCGCGAGGGCGAGGGGATCGAAGTTCATGTCATCGGCTGCGAAAGCCTTGCCGACGGCGTCGACGCCGATTGGGTCGATCTCGCCTGGGGCGACCATGCCGATGGCGGCGCGACCAGCCTGTCGATCGTCATCAAGAACGAGCCCGGCTCGCTCGCCGTCATCGCCGGCATTCTCGGCAGCCATGGCGCCAATATCGTCAGCATGGACCAGACCTCGCGCGACGGGTCGTTCCACACCTTCCACCTCGACATCGAGGTCCACGACGTCCAGCATCTGATGCGGATCCTGGCCGCGCTCAGGGCCACCGATGTTGTTTCGACGGCGGAGCGGCTCTAGCCCTCAACCTGCGTCGATGCGGAAGACTGCGCCGCCGAAAAAGTCGACGACATAGACGTTGCCAGCCTGGTCGAGGCAGAAACAGACCGGACTGGTGATCGCGCCGGCATTGGCCGCGAATTGGGCGCGGCGCAGAACGAAGCGGTCGCTGCCGAGGGTCGTGCCGGGAACCACCTGCGCCACCGGGATCGACCAGATATTGCCACTGACGACATCGCCGAAGATATAGCTTCCGTTCAGCGACTCGATCGGGCCGCGATACACTACGCCACCCGTAATCGAGTTGCCCTGCCTCGCGCCGTTGCCGTGCAGATATTCGGCGACCGGCGGCGTCAGCCCCGGAATCGTCGGTCCGGCGAAGACTGCGGTTCCTTCCATGATGTGCCAGCCAAGATTGGCGCCGCCGTCAGTGGGCCGGAGGAGGTCGACCTCTTCCCGGGCGCCCTCGCCGACGTCGCCTATCCACAGGTTTCCCGTCAGCGCGTCGAAATTGTTACGGAACGGATTGCGCAGTCCATAAGCCCAGATCTCGGGTCGCCCGCCCGCCGCAGCGAACGGATTGCCGGCGGGAATCGCATAGTCGCGCGCCGGATCAGCCGGAAAAGCGTCGCTGCTCGGGTCGATGCGCAAGATCTTGCCGAGCAGGAGATTAAGGTTTTGCGCATTGTTCGGCGGATCACCGCCGCTGCCGCCATCGCCCGTTGCCATGTAAAGCAGGCCGTCTGGCCCGAAAGCGAGCCAGCCGCCATAATGATTGGCATTGACGGGATGATCGATGGTGAGGATCGAGTCGGCGGTCGCTGGATCGGCCTGATCGCGATTGCCGGCAAGGGTGTTGTACCGGCGGATTTCGATCTGGCCCGCCAGGTTCGTCATGTAGATGTAGAAGGTGCCGGTGGTGCTAAAATTGGGCGCCGGCGCGAAGCCAAGGAGTCCACGCTCGCTGTCGGTGGTGGTCTGCGCGGTAACGTCGAGGAAGGGCGTAGCAGCGATGGCGCCGGTCAGAGGCGTTAGAATGCGGATGCGCCCGCCACGTTCGACCACGAAGACCCGACCGGACCCGTCGGGCACGCCGGTCAGATAGACCGGCTCGGCGAGACCGGTGCTGACCCGCGTGACGTGAAACGCGTCCGCGCCGGCATTGGTGACGGTGACCGCGAGATCCAGGATGGTGCTGGTCGTGCCGTCGCCCGCTGCGATCTGGACGAGATAGACATTGTTCTGGTCGGCATCAGTCGGCGCTTCGAAATCGGGCGGCTGGACGAAGCTGAGCGCGCCGGCGGCTGTGATCGCGAACGCCGCGCGGTCGGCCCCGCCCGAAAGCGAGAAAGTGATGGGATTGCCGTCGGGATCGGTCGCCGTTGCCGTATAGACCGTGCCGGTGCTGTTTTCAGGGACGTTCGCGGCGGCCGCCGAGGTGAAGGCGGGCGCTCCATTGGCTCCGCCGCCCCCGGGCACCCCGCCAAGGCCGCCACCCGATCCGCCTCCACCGCAGGCCGACACGGCGAGCAGTGCGGACAGAATGATGACGAGACCGGGCTTGCCGCGCATGGTCTTGACCCTCCGCTTCTTCCCTTACCATTCGTTTAACGCGCGAAACCATCATTTTGATGCGCAAGGCGGCCATGATAAACGCGGCGCCATGACAAAATCCGAAGGTATGACTTACGGCGGTTACCTCACCCTGGAGCCGCTCCTCTCCGCGCAACATCCGATCTCGGATCATCATGACGAGCTCTTGTTCATCATCCTCCATCAGACCAAGGAATTGTGGCTCAAGCAGATCATCCACGAGCTCGATGTCGCGCTCGGCCTGGTCCATGCCGACCGGCTGATCGAGGTCCACAAGAATCTCTCCCGCGTTTCGCGCATCCAGGCGGTGATGACCCTGAGCTGGGATGTGCTGACCACGCTGACGCCGACGGACTATATGCAGTTCCGCGACGTGCTCGGCGGTTCGAGCGGCTTTCAATCGGCCCAGTTCCGACAGTTCGAGTTACTGCTCGGCCTCAAGGATCCGAATCATCTGCGCTTCCAGGAGGAGGGCTCGGCCGAACAGGCCGCGGTCGTCGCCGCGCTCGACCGGCCGAGCCTGTGGGACGAGGCAAACGGGGCACTCGCCCGGGCCGGCTTCGCACTGCCGGCCGAGGTGCTCGAGCGGGACTGGCGCCAGCCCTATCAACCGAATGAGGCCGTCGAATCCGCCTGGGCCGACGTCTATCGCGACACCGATCGATGGTGGCGCTTCTACCAGCTCGCCGAGAAACTGGTCGACGTCGATGACGCGATGGCCGCCTGGCGGCACAAGCATGTCGTCACCGTGGAGCGCGTGATCGGCCTCAAGCGCGGCACCGGCGGCACCGCCGGCGTGCCCTATCTCCAGTCGACCGTTGGAAAGCGCGCCTTCCCTGAATTGTGGACCTTACGCACCCAGCTCTAGGATCGCATCCAGGGCCGCGCCGCCCGGATAGGCTGCGAGGAGATCGGCACGTCCGGCAAGCGCGACGGGCCCCTCCGCGGCCCAGACCGTGCCGGCCTCGAGCGCGTCGCCTTCTATGGCGCCGCCCGCTGCCAGTGGGATAAGGACGCTCCCCTCCGGCAGGGTCGCGATGGCGCCGTCGGAAATCGTCCACCGCTCCAGTACGAAGGCATGGCCTGCGGCGAGAATCGTGCGTGGCCCGGTTGACACTGGCTCGAACGGCTGGACCCAGGGCGCGGGATCGGCGACTGCCACGCCCTCGTCGAGATGCGTCTCGCGCGGGCGGCCGTAATCATAAAGACGGTAGGTGAGGTCTAGATTCTGCTGGATCTCGATGAGGGACAGGCCGCCGCCGATCGCATGGACGGTGCCCGCCCGCGAAAAATAGACGTCGCCCGCCTGAACCGGCCGCCAGTCCAGCAATTGTTCGATGCTCCCGTCGAGCGCCGCCCGGCGCAGCGCATCGCGCGACACGTCATGCGTGAGGCCGAGGCCGATGACGGCGCCGGGCTCGGCCGACAGCACGTACCAGGCCTCGTCCTTGCCGCGCGCGTAGCCGCGGGCTCGTGCCGCTTCATCGTCCGGATGCACCTGGATGGACAGGCGTTGCGACGTGAACAGATATTTGACCAGCAACTCCGCGTCGGCACGATCCTCGAACCAGATTTCGCCGATCGGCTCGGAAGCGGCCTGCTGCGGCGGCGCGAAGGCCCCGACGAGATCGCGCCGGCCCCAGATTCGTTCGACATGGCGGCTGGCAAGGCGGTGAGCGCCCAATTCAATTTCTCCCGCGATTGAACAAGCGGCTATAGCCAGAGCCCGGCTGCGCGCAAATGTCGCAGCGGTCAGCCACCGAATTTGGTTGCTCACCGGTGTGAACATGTTTCGATGCCGCGACAATTAGAGTTCGCGTCGACATGTCGTCTTTTCCGACTCTTTGGCGGTCAAAGACGACAGACTCTCTTTGGCGCTGGACAGACGGTCGCCGGAGAGTCACTTTGTGCGGGTAAGACAAGCCGGGGGGCGAGTCGCGCATGGGCAGAGGTTGCGCGCCTTGCCGGGTTCCAGATTGGGTCCAGCCGTCCCGATTTGCTTTGAAGGGGAGGTCCGCACCGAAGGTGCAAGCCAAAATCCGCAGATTTTTCGTTGGAAATGCTTGGTCGCGTATCACGTGACCATCGGAAACCGAAAGGGATAGTGACGTGGCAACATTCAATGGCAGCAACAGCGCCAACACGATCAACGGCACCAACAGTGACGACACGATCAACGGCAATGGCGGCAACGACCATCTCAACGGCAATGGCGGCAACGATACGATCAATGGCGGCACCGGGGATGACACCATAAACGGCGGCACCGGCAACGACACGATCCACGGTAATGCCAATAACGACACTATCCATGGCAATGAAAACAACGACATCATCTTCGGCGACGACGGCAATGACGATCTTTTCGGCGATTCCGGTAATGACACGGTCAGCGGCGGCACGGGCGACGACGAGATCAGCGGCGGCACCGGTGACGACATTCTTCACGGCGATGCCAATAATGACGAGATCCACGGCGGCGACAATAATGACACGATCACCGGCGACGACGGCAATGACCAACTGTTCGGCGATTCCGGCGTGGACAACATCAGCGGCGGCAATGGCGACGACGAGATCGACGGCGGCACCGGCAACGACGTGCTGCACGGCAATGCCAATAACGACACGGTCAATGGCGGCGACGGCGACGATACGATCACCGGCGACGACGGCGACGACGTGCTCGACGGCGGCAACCAGAACGACAATGTCAACGGCGGCGCCGGCACCGACATCATCAGCGGCGGCGAGGGCAACGACACGCTGACCGGGGGTGGCGGCTACGACCTGATCTATGGCGGCAACGGCACCGACACCGCCGTCTACAGCGGCTCCATCCTCGAATATGATTTCTACAATCTCGGATTCCTGCTGGGCGTCGTCCACAGCGGCGGCACCATGGCCGACGGCGCCGACCTCCTCCTCTCGGTCGAGAAGCTGCAATTCTCCGACGTGACGATCGATCTCACCCACAACAACGCGCCGATCGCCCTGAACGACGTCGCGGCGACCAACGAGAATGCCGGCACCTACAGCAGTGGCGCGGCGAGCGTTCTCGACAATGATTTCGATTTCGAGGGCGACACGCTCACCGTCACGCCGGGCAGCTTCTCAGGCACCTTCGGGACGCTGGTTCTCAATGCAAACGGCACCTATTCCTACGTCCTCAATGCCAATGCGCAGACCCTGGCGCAGGGCCAGACCGGGACGGACACCTTCACCTATACCGTCTCCGACGGCAGCCTGACCGACACGGCCACGCTTACCATCTCGATCGCCGGCCTGAACGACGCCCCGGTCGCAAATAACGACAGCGCCTCGGCCGGTGAGAACCAGACCATCCTGATCAACGTTCTGGTCAACGACACCGACGTCGACAATGGCGCCGTCCTGACCGTGGTCTCGGCGTCCGCGCCGGTCGGCAAGGGCACCGCGACGGTCGTCTCGAACCAGGTCCAGTTCAATCCGGGCACCGCGTTCGACCATCTCGCCCAGGGCGCGACCGAGACGGTGGTGCTCAACTACACGATCACCGACCAATTCGGCGCAACGTCCTCAGCGACGATCAGCGTCCTGGTCACCGGCACCAATGACGGGCCGGTCGCCGTCGCCGACACGGCGTCGGGCACCGAGAACCAGGTCCTGCTCGTCGACGTGCTCGCCAACGACACCGATGTCGATGACGGACACAGCTTCACCCTCGTCTCGGCCTCGGCGCCTCCGGGCCAGGGCAGCGCTTCGGTCGTCGCCAACAAGGTTCAGTTCAACCCGGGCACGAGCTTCGACCATCTCGCCCAGGGCGCGACTGCGACGGTCGTCGTCAATTACACGATGCAGGACCAGTTCGGCGCGTCGTCATCCTCGACCCTGACGATTACGATCACCGGCACCAACGACGCGCCCGTCGCGGTCGCCGACGCCGCCGCGGGAACGGAAAACCAAATTCTCCTGATCAACGTGCTGGCTAACGATACCGACGTCGACGACGGTCACGTCCTGACCGTCACCGCCGCCTCGGCGCCCCCCGGCCAGGGCACCGCCACGGTCGTCGCCAACCAGGTCCAGTTCAATCCGGGCACCGACTTCGATCATCTCGCCCAAGGTGCCACCCAGGTGGTCACCGTCAATTACTCGATCCAGGATGAGTTCGGCGCCACATCCTCGTCGACCATCGCGATCACCGTCACCGGCACAAATGACGGTCCGGTGGCGGTTGCCGACACCGCGTCGGGCACCGAGAACCAGGTGTTGCTCATCGACGTGCTGGTCAACGATACCGACGTCGACGACGGCCACGTGCTGAGCGTCACCGCCGCTTCCGCGCCTCCGGGCCAGGGCAGCGCCTCGGTGGTCAGCAACCAGGTCCAGTTCGATCCGGGCAGTGATTTCGACTATCTCGCGGTCGGCGAGACCACGACCGTCACCGTCAATTATTCGATCCAGGACGAGCATGGCGCTTCCTCCTCCTCGACGGTGACGATCACCGTCACGGGAACCAACGACGCGCCGACCATCGATGCCGGCGGCACCGACGCTTCCGGCTCGGTGACCGAGCTGCCGAACAACGATCCCGGCGAAAATGTCTTCGTACACCAGGACAGCGGCACGATCGCATTCGACGATCTCGACGCCAGCGACGTCCACAGCGCGACCGCGACGCCGCAGGGCGGCGGCTATCTCGGCACCTTCACGCTTGATCCGGTCAACCAGGCCGGCGACACCGTCGGCTGGCACTTCACCGTTTCCGACGCAGCGCTCGACAGCCTCGAAGCCGGGGACACCCTGACCCAGATCTATACGGTCCAGATCTCCGACGGTCATGGCGGCACGGTCAACCAGGACGTGACCATCACCATCAATGGCGCCGCCGACGACGTCCCCCCGGACGGCACCAATTGGTATATCGACAATAGTGCGGTCGGCAGCGGAAATGACGGCAGCATCGACGATCCGTTCACCTCGATCGCCGCGTTCAACGCGGCGCAGGGCACGCCCGGAGGGCCGGGGATAAACGACAATGTCTTCCTGCTCTCGGGCACCGGCACCGGCCTCTATTCCGAGGCTGACGGCATCAATCTGCTGGACGGTCAGATCCTGACCGGTGTCCCGACCGGCCCGGTCCGGCCGACGATCGTCGCCGCCGCCGGCGACGGCATCAATGTCGCCCAGGGCAACAGCGTCGCCCATATCGACATCGGCAACACGTCGGGCGCGGGCATTGCCGACAGCGGCGGCAGCGTCGGCACGCTGACCGTCAGCGACGTCGGCAAGTCCGGGTCCGGCCAGATCGCCGATCTCGACCAGGGCGGCACGCTCAACGTCACGCTCAACAATGCCTCCTCGACGGGCTCGACCGGCGGCGCCATCGATCTCAACGCCGTCGGCGGCAGCTTCAGCGTGACCGGCGCGACCAGCATCACCGGGTCGCATACGGGCGGTGGTCTCGATGCCACGGCAGGGGTCAATCTCAACGTCGCCTTCCAGGGGGGGCTCACCGCCTCGACCGGAAGCGCGGTCGCGGTCCGCTTCACCGGCAATGCCGGCAGCAGCTCGCTCGCGGTCAATGGCGGTCTGACGCTGAACACGACGACCGGCACGGCCTTGCTCGTCCAGAACGGCGGCACCGTGACGGTGACCGGCGCGACCAACACCATCGCCACCACCGGCGGCAGCGCGGTGAACATCTCCAATTCGACGATCGGCGGCGCCGGCGTGACGCTGCAAAGTGCCTCGTCGGTCGGCGGTACGGCCACCGGCATCGTCCTCGACACGGCGGGGGGCGGCGGCTTCACCGTCACCGGCATCGGCTCGGTCGCGGGCTCGGGCGGGACCATCGCCAACAAGACCGGCGCGAACGGTGCCACGCTCCAGGGCAATGGCGTCTACATCAACGCCACCTCGAACGTGACGCTCGAGGACATGTCGATCACGGGCAACCAGAATCACGGCATATTGGGCAATAACGACACCAATTTCGTACTCACCGATTCGACCCTTTCCAATAACGGCAACGCTTCGAACGAGGGTGGGGTGGTGTTCAACGGCCTGTTTGGCACCGCCAATTTGCTCGGCAACGTCATCGGCGGTTCGGCCGGTGACAATGTCCGCGTCTCCAACAGCGCGGGCAGCCTCAACCTGACCATCGCCGACAGCGGCAGCGACCAGGCGATCGTCGGCTCGACCAACAATGCCACCGGCAATGACGGCGTCTTCGTCCAGAGTTCGGGCACTGCATCGCTCGTTCTCAACGTCGACGGCGTCGATTTCCAGGGCGCGCGGGGCGATCTGCTCAACACCAGCGCCACCGGCAGCGCGACCCAGGACATCACTGTCCAGAACAACGGTTTCAACAATCTGCAGGCGGCGCACCTGGGCAGCGGCGTTTCGATCCAGGGATCAGCCGGCACCAACCTCAATATCGACTACAAGATCGTCGACAACGAGTTCACCGGCGCGGCGTCCAGCGCGGTCTCCGCCAATGTCGCCACGGCGGCGGGAACGATCCGCGGCTATATCAGCGGCAACTCGATCGGCGTGGACGATGGCATTGCCGGGAGCCAGGGGTCTACCGGCGGCGACGGCATCAACGCCAGCCTGCTGAAGCTCGCCGGCGCGGGCAGCGCCAATTACTATCTGGTCATCGCCGACAACGACATCCACGACGTCGTCCAGGGCAGCGGCGGCATCGCCATCGCCTCGAGCGGCGGTGGTGCAGGCAACGGCGCCAATCTGGAGGCGATCGTCCATGACAATGTGATCGACGAGATGGGCGTCAACGCGCTTGCCGGCTTCTACGCTTTGGTCGGCGGCACGGCGGGTTCGGGCGATTTCGCCCGCCTCGGCCTGGAAATGGACGACAACGTCATCGACGCGACCGGCGCCCTGCTCAGCGCAATCTTTCTCGACCAGATCTCGAGCGACGCCCATTTCTCCTTCCCGGGCTATACCGGATCGGCGAATGGCGAATATTTCGGGGGTACGGCCAGCGCGGATCTCGACGCTTATTGGACGGGTCGCGGCAACGTCCTGACCAACGGCGACTTCCCCGGCTTCCCCGGCGGCGTCGATGCGGGACTGATCCAGAATGCGGACAACAGCCTGGTGGCGCCGGCCTGGTTTCCGTGAGGGCGCCGTCCGCGGTCCCTTGCCGCGGCCGGTATGAGCTTGGCGCTCCCATCCGGAGCGGCTGATCCCATTCCCCGGATTGGCCGCTCCGTTCGTTGTCCGGCAACGAGTCTCCCTGTCATCATCCACTCTGGCCGGGAGTCGCACCGGCCGTCTATGCGGTCCGACAGTGCGATTGAGAGGGTCGAGAATGCGAATCCTGACACTGGACGATTTCGCGGGGCGCCGCGGCCTCACCTATGAGATCGTCGCCGGCGGCGGTGGACGCCTGCCGGTCGTGCTGGACGAGGTGCAGACGCTTCCCGGCGGTCAGCGCGAGGGCGGCGCTTTTCGGCTCATCTTCCTTGGCCCGCATCAGCCCATCCTGCCGCAGGGCATCTATCCGATCCATCGGGATACGGAGGTCCATGAAATCTTCATCGTGCCGATCGGCCAGGTCCAGACCGGAACACAATATGAGGCCGTCTTCATGTAGCCCGGGCCTCCCGGCGGCAGGACCCGTTTTCAGGCGGCCGCTTCGCCGGTCCAGAGCATCTCCGCATAGACCTCGTCCGACCGGACCTCGACGAAGCCCAGCCGGTCGTAGAGGCGCCGGGCCGGATTGGTGTTGTAGACGGTGAGGCCCACCGGCTTGCCGGCGTCCCGGCCCCAGTCGAGCAGGTCGCCCATGAGCGCCCCGCCGATGCCGGAGCCGCGGCTATGCGGCATCAAGGCGATGTCGATCAGCCACAGGTCGTGCCCCCGATCCTCGACGTAGAGCCGGCCGATGGGCTCGCCGTCGCGCTCGACGATCAGCCATTCGGCGCCGGGATGGGCCGTCTCGAAATGGCGGTGCTGTGCGAATTGCTGTTGCGCGATGAACTGGCGCCTCAATTCTTCGGGCCAGCCGCCCAGCCCGAGCTCCTCCTCGCGGGTGGAGGCATAGAGCGCCTCGATGAACGGGCGGTCCTCGTCGATCCTGGGCCGACAGGAGATTCCGAAGGCGGCGGCCGCGCGCACGGGTGGCGGCATGGCGTTCCTCTAATCGAAAGCCGCCCCCGGCCGGCGCGTCACTGACGCGGCGGGAAGACGCCCTGGAGCGCGATGCAATAATTCATCGTCAGATAGGGCATCATGTTGTTGTGCGGCAGGCTGCCGCCGGCGGGAGCCAGCGTCTGGAACGCCATATTGACCGGGCTGGTGAACGGGCTCTGCTTGTAAGGCGAGCCGCCGAAGCCGCGCGCGATGCCGGTCTGGGCCGCCGGCGTGCCGACGCTCGACGGCTGCGCACTGACCATCACATTGTGGTTGTGGGCCGGTATCTCGCTTTCCAGCAGCGTCACGAACTCGGTTCCGCCTATCTCGCCCAGATCATAGAGGCTGAGCCCGGGGCCCTGGCCGGGATGCATGCAGGCATTGCCCTGCATGTCCGGCAGCGCGAACGTGCTCTGGCCGTTGCCGCCATAGGTGGTGCCGAGCAGCGCGAAGAGCGCCGTGTTCTGCGAGAGGGGCAGGATCTGGCCGTCGCAGGTGGCCCAGCCCTTGGGGGCAAAATTGAATCCGAAGATCCGGACTTCGGCGACGAATGGGTTGGACATTTTCCGAATCTCCTCAGTTCGGGCTTGGGAAGATGCCGAACATCGAAATGATGTAGTTCATGCAGAGATACGGCTGCAGGTTCGTATGCGGCTGGCTTCCGCCGACCATGCTTACCGATCCCGCATCCATGGCGGCGGCGTTCGGCGGGACAGGCCGGAAGATGGTGACCGCCGTACCCGAGCCGGGCGTCCCGTTACTGGGCGAGGCAGCGGAGCCGTTGTCGGTCGTAGCCAGGAAGGCGTGATTATGGCTAGGAATCTGCTGGACCGACAGGGTCACCTGCTCCACACCGCCAGTCTCGCCGAGCTGGTAGGTGTCACCGGCCCCGGTCCCCTGATGCAGGGGCAGCCGGCTCTGCAGGTTCGGCAAGTTGAACGTCTCCTCGCCGTCGCCCCCATAGGTGGTGCCGATCAGCTGGAAGAGCGTCTCATTCTCGGAGATTGGCAGCGGCGTGCCGTCGCAGAACATCCACCCGGCCGGAGCGAAATTTCCCGCGAAAATCCTGATCTCGCCGACAAAAGGCTGACTCATCGTCCTCCCCCTTCCTGGATTAGTTGCGCGACGGGAAGATGCCGGTCAGGCACATCCCGAAGCTGAGCACCAGATATGGCTGGCGATTCTCGTGGGGCTGGCTGCCGCCGACATTCGAGAGGGTCGAGGGCGCGAGCGCGACGACATTGTTGGGCGGCGCATAGCCGGCGTTGAAAGCGCCGAACCTGTTGTTGACGGCGTTGATATTGTCCGCATTGTCCGACGATGCGTTCAGGAAATGGATGTGCGTCGGCATCTCACTCTGCGTGATGGTGTGCGCCAACTGGCCAGCCGTCTCGCCGATCGTATGGGTGCCCATATGGATCGCGACCTTGCCGCGCAGATCGGGCAAGGCGAACGTGGTCTGGCCGTTGCCGCCATATTGCGTGCCCAGCAGCGAGAAGAGCGCCTGGTTCTGGTTGATCGGCAGGAACTGGCCGTTGCAAAGTGCCCAGCCCTTGGGCGGGAAAGCGAAAGAGAAAAGACGGACTTCCCCTAAAAAGGCCTCGACTGCAGACATGGCGAACCCCCCAATCGTTCCGGCGATGAATACATCAAAAGTAGCGCAGGGCAAATGGGATGTTAACTAATATTTTGGTGCTCGCGGCCGCCCGGACCGCGCCACTGCGAACCTCTTCGCGCGCCTGGGAACGCGGCGGCTCATCGCGGTGATCGCGCGGCGGAAAGGCCGGGTTCCAACCGCGTAACCCTCGGAGAGGCCTGAGAAACCTGTACCGAAGCGGCATTTTTATTCGGGTCAACCGTCGGAAATTGATCTAGGCGAGGCCCCTGATCTGTGTCATGCCTTGCCCCGGGGCAAATGCGCGCTTGCGGCGCAGGGGCCGCGTTGCCGTTTTGTGGGGACTGTCGACATGCCTACCGGAATTACGATCACCAGAAATTCGCATCTGCTTACCGACACCGACACTGACGGTCAGATCGATCCCGGCGAAGTCATCGAGATTGTCGCCCACATCACCAATGTCGGGACAGAATTCGCGCTGGCCCTGGTATTGAACGATACGTTCAACGGCTACAGCCTCAATGCCGGGTCGGTGAAGATCACGCCGGTCGCAATGGACGACGTCTTCAACATCACCGGCAACACGCCGATCACGCTGACCTACGCCCAATTGCTCGGCAACGATTTCGATCCGGACGGCGCCGAGATCAACATCACCTTCACCAGCTTCTCCGGCGTTTCGGCCGGGAGCACCCTCATCGACAATGGCAATGGCACCCTGACCTTCACGCCGGCGACCGGCCTCAACATCGGCGACACGGCGAGCTTCAACTATACGATCACCGACGAGCAGGGCCTGGTCAACGCCACGGGCGGCGAGGGCCATGTCACGCTGAACATCACCGACGTCGTCTGGTATGTCGACAATACTTATGGCGGCGAGAACGGCACTTCGGACGGTTCCTATCTGAAGCCCTTCACCCAGCTGGCGTCGCTCAGTGACGACGGCACCGGCGGGGGTGGGACGCCCGGGACGAACGATGGTATCGTCGGCGACGACGATGTGGACGCTGCCGGGGAGACGATCTTCGTCTATCACAACGGCGCCGCCTATACGAGCGGCATCGTGCTCGAGGGGAGTCAGAAGCTCTACGGCGATGGCAATGCCTTCCTGGTAAACGGCCACAACGTCGGCGGCACCGAACGGACCAGCGGCGTCGACAACGTCGCCACCAATTCGGTTATCAACAACAGCGCAAATGGCATCACCCTCTCCAGCGACAATATCATCAAGGGTCTGAACATCGTCGGGCAGGCCGGCGCCCAAGTCGGGATCCAGGACGGCGGCGGGTCGGTCGGAAACCTGGTCATCGACAATGTCAGCCTCACCGGCACCGGCAAGGCCGTCGACATCGACCAGGGCGGAAACCTGAACGTCGATCTGGACCAGCTGAGCTCGGCCAGCTCCGGAACCGAGGGCGTGCACCTGGCCGGGACGGCATCCTCGGGCGCGGGTCTCCTTCAGGGCACGTTCAACGCGGCGACCGGGATCATCCAGACGTCGACGGGCACCGGCTTCCTGATCGGCGCCGCCGGGGGCGGCACGGCCAGTTCGGGCGGAAGCGCCAGCATCACCTTCGGCGGCGACATCTCGAGCC
>Ga0070665_100000146_pt1 | contig 131012 bp, 111 predicted proteins | sample KBSS13metaG_FD_65862 | JGI IMG/M metagenome (GOLD analysis project Ga0070665, IMG submission 65862) | Switchgrass rhizosphere microbial communities from Kellogg Biological Station, Michigan, USA - KBS S1-3 metaG | ecosystem: Host-associated > Plants > Roots > Rhizosphere > Soil ...
TGCCATGGCAAATAATACCTATGTCTTTGTGGGCATCCAAGAAGTGGATGCTTCCAAGGCTGCCAACGCAACCCAAACATCTGGAAATGGCCGCATTGGCATCACAGTTGTTGCCAGCAACGACGGCACCCGGGGCTATTTGACATCGATATCAACCAGCACGCCCTTGACTTCCTCCTCGTTGACGGTTGTTTCACCCTTGCGCCATTACGACAACGTGCATATTTCCAGTAGTTCGAGCATTTCCAACCTGCCAAACGCGAGTGCGGGAACAAGTTATAATGTAGCCAGTACTACTGCCTCATCGCTGACTACTTTCACTTGGCCGCTGACTGGGACAGCCCAATACTCTTTCGGCAACAATGCGAACAGTCCTGGAACTGTAATTCAATTCAATCCACAGGGTGAGGCCCAGATTGTCACCGGCCCCAATACGGATTCAATCCTGCAATGGATCGAAATTGATCTGGCCCCCACCCACGGGAACCAGGTTCCGGGGACGCCCCGTAATCCTGCGACGATATTGATTGACGGTGCCAGCGGCAGCGTCACCATTTTTCGCACATAATCAAAATGGGAAAACAGGTGCGCAGCTTGACGAAAAGCGCATCGGGCTTTTCGCTGATAGAGACGGTTATCGCGCTTGCGGTCATCGCCCTCGCGTTTATCGGTATCATCGGCCTGCTGGGACTTGGCCTGGCCAATAACCAAACGTCGTCACAGCAAACCGTGGCGACAAACATCGCGGCCTCGATCGTTGCCGATCTAAGGAGTACTCCCAGCTACTCCACTACGGGTAAAAGCCCGCGTTACAGCTTGCCTTTGCCGACTACCGTTGCCGCGACACCAACTATGCCGCTGTCTGGCGTGAGTCGCTACTATCTCTACTTCGATAATGCGCAAAATGCCCTTGGCGCTCCAACCGTTGGCGCACCATCCTCCATACCGTCGGGCGCGGTTTACGTGGCGTATGTCTCCATGACCAAACTTGTTCAGGTGGGCCCCACCGCCACATCGTCCCTGATACAGAACACCGACATGGCCCGAATCGTGGTCACTTGGCCTGCCCAAGGCAACACGCCAGCCACCGGGAATGTCGATATCATCACCCAGTTTCGGATTAACTAAAAGGTATGAAATCACGGCCTCCGAAGTTTCCGACCGGCTTCACGTTGATTGAGCTATTGGTGGCCATTGCCATATTAGCCATCATTGTGGTGGCGATTGGCCAGATCATCCAAATGGCTTCAGTCTTGACGACGGTTAACGACAAACACATCGACGCCAATAGTCAGGCCCGCTCCGTTTTTGATCGAATGGCCGATGATTTTGCCAGAATGATCAAACGGAATGACGTGGACTATGTCTTCTGCAAGGCAAGCGGCACGGGTGGCCAGGGCGCGAATGATACGATGTATTTTTTCACTCAGGGAGCCAGTTATTTTGATACCTCAACTTTTTCGACTGTTGCGGGATATTCAACCACGCCGCCGGAAAAAAATCCGGTCTCCCTGGTGGGTTACCGGGTGAACAATGGTGCAGAGGCGGTCACGCCGGGACCAACTTATTATCAAATGGAGCGGTTGGGCAAGGCGCTTTCATGGGACGCCGCGCCCTCGATCAATCCCGTCGTTTCCCTCACTTATCCTCCCTCGGGAATTGATGCCGCTACCTTGGACGCCAACGTCGGCAACAATGCACCGAGTGGGGCCTATTCTGCCGCGTTTTTCGGCTCCACTCTCTGGGGAGCTTACTCCAATGGCAGCGGCGGAACGTCCATCATCGGAACACTGGCCAACAATTTTAATGACGGCGTCGATAACACCGGATCGTCCGCTGCCAATCCCTATCGCCCCCTCGCCTCGCAAGTCTTCAGGTTCGAGTTTTCCTTTCAACTCAAGGATGGCACCCAATCGTCCATACCCGTTATGAAGGCGACTTCGGCCAACGGCATCCCCTCAGCAAATTTGTCGGCATCGAGTCCGCCAACCCATGCCACCGACTCGACAGTGACGGCGGCCCTCTCGAACACATCCACCAAATATGCGATCGGCTCGCGTTGGTACGACACGACCAATCAGATCGGCTACATCTGCGTCGATGCCACTCCCGGTTATGCGATCTGGCAAGAGATTGGCATCAACGATATCGCCGCCGTTGTGGTGACCCTGGCCGTCATCGATAAACAGGGACTGGTTTTTGTGAAGAACTCAGGCATCGATATGGCAAAACTCGCCGCAGCTTTCGCCGACGGAACGGACGCCACGGTGGCCAACACTTGGACGGCAGCCATCACTCCAGCCAGTGCAGGGTCCAAAAGCACGGTCAGCACGGCCACCGGCATTCCTCAAGCGATGATATCCCAAGTCCGTATCTATCAGCGCTTCTTTTATATCAATAATCTGTAACGAAGCCGTTATCCAAATGAAAAAGCCTATTCCGGTCCACTCACTTCGTTCACAGGGTTCGGCCCTTCTGATCGTGTTGCTATTTCTAGTTTTACTCACCATCCTGACGGTCGCCTTCCTATCGCGCGCCACGCTGGAAAGGCAGCTCTCAGGTGCGAGTTTCAGCCAGAGCAAAGTCGATCTAGTAGCCCAAGGTTCCATCGCCACGATCATCGCGGACCTCCAGCAGGAAATTGAGGCAGGCTCGAACGTCGGCGCGGGCACGACGATCCCAACATTGGCCAATGGCTATTACTATCCAAATGCTCCTGCAACAATGGTTCCCTATCCTGTTTTGAGTGGAGTTAATCATGCCACTCCTCCGGCTGTTGATGGCTTGGAGAATCTTCTCAAGATCAGCTATCGCGGCGCTCCATTCTACGCGGGAAGTAACTACAACACGTCAACCTATCCAGCCCCAACTCGCGCGCCATCTACAGCTGCAGCTGTTTCGACAACGACTGCTTCACTGAACAATAGGGCCGTCACGACGGTTCGGTGGAACGCACCGCTTTTGTTGGCGCGACAAACTCCGACAAGCACAACGGATTATACACCTATCTCGGCGTTTACTGCACCCGACTGGATCTACGTTGCGAGGGATGGCTCCAATCCGTCCGTATGGGACAGCAGCTATATTTACAAACCGAACATATCTCTCACAGGAACCAGTACTGCGGGTACCCCCGGCACCAACCCTGTGACCCAACGCTATGCCTATACGATTTATGACGAGGGAGGTACCCTCGACCTGAACGTGGCAGGCAATCCCAGCTACAACACGGCCAGCGTGACCTACAGCTCCCTGCAACCCTACAAAAATGCGCTCACCTACGCCGATCTCACGCAACTGCCCTATCTGAGCACCTCCGCGATGACGGCTGCCACCGGGTCCAGCACGACGATGAGCGTGACCACTCAAATCAAAATTATCAATGCCATTGTCGGCTGGCGGAATAATTCCTCAGGTGCGGTCAACGGTTCCTTTCCGAGCTATTCATCGTTTCCCACAACTATTTCGTCCTCCATTAAGACAACCTTGGGCATTTCCTATTCGGGATATCCACTAGATTACTATGCCCTCAATTCCAATGGTTTCATCAACACCGGCGGCCTCTTGCTCCGGGCTGGCAACAACGCCGGCAACAATATCTCCAATCAAACTGATAATGTCTTTACCAGCCGCCAACAATTGATCCAGTTTTTTACCCAGGGATTGGGACAAAACAGCACGTTTAGCGCGAGCCTCGCCGCCTTAGAAAATTCCTTGCAATATCTCGGAACGTTCAGTCGCGACCTCAGCCAGCCCTCTTACGCGCCAAATCCAGCCAAAGTGACGAACGCGCCCATCCTGACTGAGGCCAATGGTGGAAATGACGAGGGCGGTCTGGTCACCAGCACCACCTCCAATGGCTTTGATAACACCCTCAACCCTGCCTTTCTGAATGTCACCGCAACATCGACCTTTACCCGGAATGACGGAACCACGGCGATTGCGGGCGAACCTCTGGTCAAGAAGCGCTTTGCCCTCATGCGTCTCGCTTGGCTGACCTATATGGGACCCAGTGCCGGGAGAACAATACCAACGACAAATCCTGGTGTCGGAACTACCAATTACGACATGTGGCTGTTGGTCAATACCTATGGCATTCCCGCCAGCTTCCTCGCGCAGGGCACCGCCGCCAACATCTATAAATACTTTGGCTTGAGTTGGATTCCCGATACCCGACAGGATATCTATGGCACTAACATGGACAGCGGCCAGACCAGCAAGTGGGTCTATAATCATACCTCGGCCAACCCGGCTGTGGGCACTACCACCAGCCCGATCACCGCGCTGCCCTCTCACCCCTCCAGTCGCAACGCCAGTGGTACCGCCCCTTACACCACGATCTACACCTTAAGCCAGGTCGCATCCGCCGGACGCGACCCCGATTTTGTCGAGTTGCTGAAAGCGGCGATTTGCGCGGGGTCCATCGGCAAGCAGTGCTGGAGTGGTGGGTCGGTGGGAAACTACCAGTTCGGTCTCGATGAATCGGTCGATACCCAGATTATGCAAACGGCGGCGAACATCATTGCCCAGTACAAAACCGATTTCTATGCGCCCCGCATTCTCTTCGATGATGGAAACTGGTCGATGGCCCAGGAATATCGCGGCGTGGAGGACATGCCCTACTTCTGGCGAACGCGCACGCTAGTTTTCCCGGTATTGGATGCCACGCCCTCGGTGAGTTATACGCCAGCGGTCAGTTGGTACTCCAACGCTCCAACCGGGAACGGGTATCGAGGTTCGGCAGGCGCTGGCGATCCCTACAGGCCGCCGCCAACGGAGGCCACCAATACCGCGCTGACCGAATCCGGCATCGGTGTGGCGTTTAATGCGGTTGAAATTTGGAATCCGCATTCGTGGAACACGTCCGCTTCGGCGCCTGAGTTGACGGCGTTGCGTCCGACCCAATTTCGCCTGATCGCAGTTGACGGACCTCCGACCATTGCCGCCCCTCCGTCTCCCATAGCGAACGATCCCAACACCCTTACCATGCAAGGTGAAACCCGGCTTGGACCTCAAAGTCCGGGTGATTATGAGACCTCCTCGACCACAGTGACCATGACAGGGACGGGCGCCAATGTGATCCATTCCATTCAATTCACGCCAACAAACTCCGGGCTCTGTTTTACGATTCCCCAATCCGCCCTCGGCCTCGCTTTGTTCCGCGAGCCTACGATGTTGATCAAGCCCGGCATTCCCTATGGGAGCAAGCTGCACTTTGCGGGAGATTCCGGTGGACTCGGGGCGGCCATTGAGGGAACAAACCAAGTATTCAATACCAACCCCGCGAGTTCCAACGGGGAAGCGGCCATTCAGTCCTATATTTCGGCGGATCCCGTGAGCACTTTTAAGGGAATCAAGGCAGGAAAGGTGGGGGGAACACAGGTTTCAGGTGATTACCCTGGAACCTACGTGAATAACAACCTTTATCTCGGCACCTATCTGGGCAGCTTTCCTATGAGATGGTCCTCCGTGGACAGCAACCAAACGGGTTCCCCCACGCTCGTTTACGCCGCTTTTACCGACATCGCAAACGGCGGGGTAAATCTCACCTATCGCCTGCAATACCTCGACCCCAGCAACAACTGGATCACGTATGACGAGAAATATACGTGGACCACTGCCCAGGGTCGAGGTCTGAACATGATGTATAATGGCCCCCCTTCCTATCTCACGTGGAAATTGATGGGAAACAACGCCGATGGCCAAAACAACGAGTATCTCGACCCCCGGACCAGCCGTTTTGGATCCCTGAACAACAACTATGCTTATAATAACGGCGGCGATACGATGGGATCGTGGTCTATCGTGCCAAATACTCTGACCGCCTCCCAATCAAACGCCACATGGGGCGTGCGTGTCGATGAATCCTCCACCTTAAGCGGGATAAGGAGTTTCACCAGCGGTGTTCCAGGCTGGTACCCCGGTTGGGCTCCCGCTTCCGGCACCTCAAGCCTGTATCCGGGCCTTTTTTGCCAGAACAATATCGCCATGACATCGCCTCAGGCACAATTCTTTGCGGATGCGGACGGCATCGTCCGCCGGGGCATGTCGGGTTATGTCCGGCCTACTGCGACCCAACCGGCCGTCACCCGGCCCGGAGGCACCTCGACCTTCACCAGTCCAACCGCCGCTTCCGGCCTGGCCTCGACTGTGGCCACGGACTACACCAACGCCGCTGCGCCGGGCACGACTCCGGGCACGAGCACGGGCGCGGGCGCCGTTCAGGTCAATGGCGGCATGGAGGCGCCGAGTCGCCCCATCATTTTGAATCGCCCCTTCCGGAGTGTGGCGGAGTTGGGTTATGTCTTTAGCGGAACGCCCTGGAGAAATCTCGACATGATGACGCCGGAAAGCGGCGCCGCGGCCCTGCTCGATGTGTTTTGCATCAATGACACGAATGATCCCAACGGACTGGTCGCGGGCAAAGTGGACCTCAACACTCGGCAGGCACCCGTTCTCCAGGCCATCCTGTCCGGAGCTTACAAGAACGAATTCGCGCCGACGACAACCACCATTGCCGGCACCGGAACCTCACCCGTGGCAGCGGCGAATGTTATCGCCGCCGGACTGGTCAGCAGGACCACCAGCACAACGACGCCAGGTGGCCCGCTCGCCAATATCAGCGAACTGGTTGGGAAATATAACAGCAACGTCACCCAAACGCTGGGAACGTCGCCCAATACGATCAGTTTCATCGACGGTAGCCAGACCTATGCCGGCTTTAGCGGGACTCAGTCGCCCCTGACCACCGGGACGATCCCAAGCTCCCCGGCCAACCTGAGTTCGATTTTATACTCGGATAGCGCAACTTCAGGTCTGCCGAATAATTATGATAGCGCCAATGTCGAACGCTACCGCGAGGCCACGATCCGGGCACTGTCCAATACCACGACGGCGCGAGTCTGGAACCTCATGATCGACGTCATCGCGCAGACCGGTCGCTTTCCTTCCTCGGCTTCGAGTCTGGCCAATTTCAATGTCGAGGGCGAACGCCGTTACTGGGTCCATGTCGCGATTGACCGGTACACGGGCAAGGTCCTGGATGAACAGATTGAAGAAGTAAAAGAATGAAAACATGTCCCTCTGCTCTTTTCGCTGTGTGCTGTGTCCTCATCGGTACGACGGCGCCTGCTCAGGTGCCCCCCGCCACTTCAGCTCCTCCGCCTTTGCCGCCCGGTCCCTTGATGCAAAAGCGCGCTCCTGATTTCTCGAAATGGGTCATCACCACGGTTTCGGCGCCCGTGGGCAACGCCAATGCCGCGTCTGCATCCACCGTCGATGCGGCTGCTGCTAACGGCTCTCAAAATACAGACAATAAGGCGAAGGTGGCATTGGAAGTCACCATGACCAAGACCGGGAAGATCATGTTGCGTGAAGTCCGCAATCAAGACGGGACGGTCGTGCCGACCTGGTGCGTGGGAGGCCTCCAGATCACGATTTCTGGCGGCACATCGATTGTTCAAGCGAAGTTGTACAATGTCGATCCGACAGTGCCCACGCCCAATTACGAGGATTATTCTGACTCCGATTTTCGGGGATTCGCTTGGATTAATACGATCAACTACACCGGCATCAAGGAAATCGGAGGCAAGAAATGCATTGTCTTTCAGGAGACAACAACGAATAACGCGGGGGTGCCAGTAACCCGGTCGGCACACATTGATCTGGCAACCCGGCTACCGGTTGACTTAAGCGTTGGCGGGGGAGTCCGGAACTATACCTTCACGGCCCCCCCCACCTCCGAGTTGGTTCTCCCGACACTTGTGGTCCAACTCCTGAAGAACCGTCAGAGAGAGTTGGATTCGGCAACACCCAGATCGCAGATGCACTAGCTCAACAATCCGCGGGTGGCATCTAATGATCGATGTTATTGCGCAAACAGGCCGATTTCCGTCCTCTGCTGGCAACCACGACTCACCAGTAGAGCCGGCCAGAGAGAGCGGATTGAGACTTTGTATTCCAGTGTAACCGCTAGCAGGGGTTACTCATAGCGCAGCGCTGGTATCCTCGACTGAAGACGCATCATGCTAAGGGCTGCTTACATCATGGACCCAGCCGACTGGAGCAGGATTTATCCTTCGGAAGTACAAGCCGACCTGGCTCGCATGGTTCATGTCCTCGCACCCGTGCTCAGCCCGCCAGAGGCATTGAAGCGGCCCGACCTCCTTGCACAGATAGACATCCTGTTATCGGGCTGGGGCGGTCCCCCACTAAATCAGCAATTTCTTGAAATGGCACCGGGTTTACGAGCCGTTTTTTATGGCGCCGGTTCCGTTGGCTATATTCTTTCCGAAGCGTTTTGGGAGAGAAAAATTGTCATCACCACGGCCAATGCCATGAACGCCATTCCCGTGGCTGAGTATTCTCTTGCCCACATTTTGCTAGCGTTGAAGCGAACTTGGCAACAGGCCTCTGAAACGAAAAGACAGCGCGCATTCCTTATCCCTCAACTCCCAGTGGCTGGCGCGTACCGAACTACTGTCGGCCTGGTTTCATTGAGCACGATCGGACGATTGGTACGCCAACACTTACAAAATTTTGAGGTGCGAGTGATCGCTTACGATCCGACGATCGACGAGCAAGAGGCAGCTGCATTGAACGTAGAGATGGCGTCACTTGAGGAACTATTTGCCTGCTCTGATGTGGTCTCCCTGCACACACCGCTTATTCCAGAAACGACCGGAATGATCACGGGTTCGCTGCTGGCGAGTATGAAAATGGGATCGACTTTTATTAACACGGCCAGAGGAGGGATCGTGCGCGAAAGTGAAATGATCGAAGTCTTGCGTGCGCGCCCGGATTTGACCGCTGTCCTTGACGTGACCGATCCCGAGCCACCACCGAGCAGTTGCCCCCTTTTCGATTTACCCAACGTAATTTTGACTCCGCATATCGCGGGCAGTTTGGACGGTGAATGCAGGCGCATGGGGCGATGGATGGTCGATGAAGTTCACCGCTATCTGACCGGGAAACCCCTTTTAGGCCGAATTTCCCCGGAGCAGGTGCCCGGATGGAAACCAGTCAACATAGAAAAATAATTGCCTCCGTTAATCCCTGACGCTTGTTCAGGCCAATTTTCGCTGGCCGCCCTTCTCGGTTGAACAATCCCATGGCGCAGGAGCCATCAGCCAGTCCCCTCTTCATTGACCGCCAATGATCGACGCCGACCCGATCGAACTTCTCTAGTCCGACGAAGCGCCTTACTTCCCTCCCGATACTTCGCTCACCGGCGGCGTCAGCGTGAAGCTCGCCGTGTCCGTATAGCTGGAGTAGCCACCGGTATTATATGCGCGCACGCGATAGGAATAAGTAACGGAAGGCGACAGTCCCGTATTCACGAAGCTGGTCGCGTCGCCTGCCAGGTCGGCGATCTCATAGAAATTCACCTTGTCTGTCGAACACTCAACTTTCACTCCAATCTGATTCGTTGCGTGATTGGTCCAGGTCAGCTTAAGGTCGCCGCTCCCCGGTGAGGTGACCGCAAGCATGGTCGGCGCAGAGGGTCCCGGTGGGGGCGCGACCTCCATCATCACGTTGTCGAAATTGGTCTTGACCGCATCACCCGTCTTTTGTCCTGAAGTCGTCACCACGCCGACCAGATAACTCGCCCCCATCGTGACAGGGCTTGTGCCCACCGTGAACCACGCAATGCCGTCGGACGACTGCGAGGCCGTGAATGTATCGCCCACGCGCTGCAAACGGAACCACACCGGAATCCACGTGTAGTCGCAGCCGAGTTGCACGGACATCTTCGCTCCGTCTTCCGTGCGCGTCCGGAATCGCGCCTCGCGTCCGCCAACTTCCCCCAGGGTCAAGGCCACCGTCTTCGCTCCCGGTTGTAAACTTTCTCGCATCTGCAGGCCCGCTTTATCCACTTTCCCCACATTGCTGATCAGCCGCGCCGTGATTGTGAAATCTCCCGACACTTTTCTATAAGCGAAATGACAATCGTCTTCGGCACCTCCGAGGCTGCCGCCGCCGGTCAGGGCCAGACTCGTATTCGCCGCGCTGGCGTAAGCGGCGCTGCCCGTCACGCCAGCCGAGCCCACTTCGTCCTCGCTCCAACCCGCGGCGAGCGCCTCTCCGCCGACCGGCGTGGCGCTGGCTGGCGCGGAATTCCCGCTGGTGCCGGACTGATTGATCGCCGACACCACATAATAATAGGTCGTGCCATTCGTCACATCCAGGTCCGCATAGTGGGGCGATGTGTTGGTCTTCGTGGAAAAGACCTGCGAATAAGGTCCCCCGCTCGCCGTCGAACGCATAATACTATAGCCCTGCGTCGAATACGCGCCGGAGGGCGACCATTTAAGGTCCACGCGTCCCAGGCCCGCCGTCGCGGTCAAATCCATCGGCACCGGCGGCACGGGTGACGGCGGATAAGGCGATGCCTTTGCATCGAGCGTATAGGTCAGAGTGCCATAACCAACGATGTCTGCGTTTCCGCCTTCCGGTCGGAGCAGTTCCGTGAAGCGTTTGACATTCGGCGCCGATAGCCCCTTCAGCACGACATAATGATTATAGAGCAATTCGAAATATTGGCAGTTCCCCAGCCGCCCATGATAGTTGGCCGAAATATAGAACTGGTTGGCGTTGTTTTCATTCGTGTAAAAGGTGAAAGGCACGCTCTTCCACTGCGTATATTGTGCGACATATTCGGCTCCTGCCAAAAGCCGGTTATCCGAATAGGAAAAGAGATCGACCTTTTGGTTCCAGGCCACCTGGCACATCTCCGCCAGCAAGCCCTGGCCGCCGAAAGCGTGTGCCTGATCGCGCCCGCTTTCCTGCCATTGACCGAGCCCTCCTGGATAGAGATTCGTCACCGCCCGCGAAATGCTCCCCGTCCCCTCGCCATCCTTGAACGCGGCGACGCCTTGATCGAAGATCGCCTCGTCATCGCAAAAAACGCCAATGGCGGTAATGGCCAAAATATTACATGTGTACCAGTTGGCCCAAAAATGAGTCTTGTTTGCTTCCTGGATCAAAAACATATTGCAGGCGGGATAGAAATAGGTCCTCAACATGTGTTTAAAGGTCTCCTGGTCCGCCTGCTTCCAGCCCGGATAAACGCGCAAGACCTCCGCCGCCAGGGCAAACGTCCCCATCGAAATCCCGCCGAGCCCCGGCTGGTCCGGGCCATAAGGAACCTCCTTCACCGACGACGACCAGCCATTTAAAATCCGTACTGCGCAATCCGCATAGGAAGTATCGCCGGATATATACCAGCGCAGCGCGTTGAGATAGGCCGCAGTGGCATCATTCTGCGCCGATTGTCGGCTGATCATGTGCTCCTGCGGATGCGCCACATAGGTGTTTTGTGCCTTTCCATCCGTAATCAGCAGATTCCATCCATCGATCCAGGGGTGCTCGCCCGCCGCCACCTTCTCCTTCATCCGGTCGAGGTCCGCCAGCGTGTGCAGACCTCCCGGATGCACGAAGACTCGTCCCAACCCCGCCGGGTTTGGTCCTGGCGCAAGGACAGGTTGCGGTGTCGCAGCCGGCAAGACCGGTGAATTCACAATGTTCGTCGACGGCGGCACCGGTGCGGGCTTTTCTATTTCATTCTTCGCGATGTCGGCCAAATCGGTTGCCTCGATGGAAACGGGCTCTGGCGTTTTGCCAACGAGAATAGTAGCCGTACCCGTGTCGATGGAAACCACCTCGGCGCTGTTCCCCGCTGGAATCCAGGTAAAACCGACCGCCCTCCCATCATAGAATACCGGAACTTTCGTCGCCTTACGAAAAGTCACCTTCATCGGCCACCGCTCCTTATGGTGGACAAGCCACGTCACTGGATCGGGCGGTGCGGGCGAAACTGGTGTCGAAACTTGAACTGGAGCCGGAACTTGAACGGGCAGCGGAGCCGGAGCCGCCACTGGAGCCGGAGGCAGTTTTACAATGGGATTCGGCGGAGGCGCGATAATCGGTACTGGAGCCTGCACTGGCGGAGGTTTGGCTCCGGTCCAGTCAGTGTACTGATCGACCACTCGTTTCCAAGTTTGCCGCGGAGACTCGTTATACTTCCACATGACGGCGAAAGACGCCGCAGTGCTCAGCAAGACAATGAAACAAAACAGTGTGATAAATCGCTTCATTTTTCGAGACAGCCATTAAGGCCATGCCTCCGTGCATGTTTCAGCCCTTCTTTGCCGGGAAGCGCAGAATGGTAAACGAGTGCGCCGGAAACGTCCGGGTAAACGAAGCGGAGAGATTCGTCAGTGACTGGGTCTTAGGCGCGACGTTCATCGGTTGCTCGCAACTGTTCAACGCCGACAGATCGCCAGTCAAAACGGTGGCCGTTCCCTCGCTGCTCACGTCGCCCGCCCCCAGAAGATGGATCGCGAGGTCCAGCGGCCCAGCACCCGCGTTCACCACCTTTACGATCACGTTATGGTCCGCGTTACTGTAGGAAGCGGTCGCAAACAGGGACGGGGCCTGAGGAGGAGGCGTATTCTCGGCGTCGGTGACCAATACGCCATCGATATAGCCCTTCATATGCCTCCCTCGGATCTCCAACCGCAGGTCGTACCAGCGATTCGTCTCCACCGTGAATGATGACATCGGCCCAAAGGCACCGCGCGAGCCTCCGGTCGAGGCCATCACGCCCGTACCGGTATTGCGCCAGCCACCGATGTTCCACCAGGAGTAGTTGTCGTCGTCGAGCGCATGCCAGAGCACCAGGAACCCCTCAGAACCGCTGATTTTGCGCGCCTTCAGGCGGATGGTGTAATCAGTCCAGCCCGGATCGCCCGTCACGGCCCAGGTCGGCGCGGTTCCATTCTTAGGCGAGACGACGCCATTTGCCACGTTCCAGTCGCCGCCGGTGAAGTGCCACCGCGCCGGATCGGACGCCATGGTATCGGAGGACAACTTCGTTCCGTTCGCTGCCGTAACCTCCAAGTCCTTGAACTCGGCCTGCGTTTCCCATGTCCCCACGCCGACGCCGCCGTGCGGTGTGGGAGCTGCTGGTGCCTTCGTCGGCGCCATCGCCACCATCGCATCGAGCTTGGCGGGCAGCACGACATCGCCCATATTTTGCCCATACATCGTTTGCATGTAATAGCTTGGCGAGCCGTAGCTGCGTAGTGCGTCGTACCCGATCAGGTTCACAGGCCATTGCCATGCCCTGCCGTACCCCTGCGCTGGATCTGCCGGATTCACATTGGCCAGCAATGGCGCGTAGCATTCCATGTCCACTACATCACTATTGCGCTCAAGGCCCAGCAGCCACACCGCATCGCTCAGTGCCGCGCGCATATCGGACGTCGGTCCTTTGACATCGCGTGAAGCCCATTCGCCAACGAAAATATGCGTCCCATCCGCCCGGCGACCGCCCTGGCCGTTCCGAAGTTCGCGATTGTTCTCGGTATCATATTGCCCGTACATGTTCATCATTTGCGCAGGACTCGGATAAAAGTGATCGTCGTAGAGATCGGGCTTCATGCTCTTGACGACCGCAGTGGCGATCACTTTCAATTGCGGATATTTCGCTCGGATTGCCTTCGCGATCTCGGTAAAGCGGCCGTCGTAGCTTCCCGACCGGTCGGCAAAGTCCTCATTCCCAACCTCGACATAATGAAGCGGGAACGGCTCGGGGAAACCATCGGCCGCGCGCCGCTTGCCCCACTCGCTATCGGCCGGTCCGGAGACGTATTCGATTTCCTCCAGGGCCTCCTGCGTGTATTGCGCCATCTCCGGGCTGCCCGCGTCCACATGGTGATGATCAAGCGTATACCCCGCAAAAACTGCCAGTACCGGCTCCGCCCCAAGCTGCTTGCACCAGAGCAGGAATTGCGGCAGACCGAAGCCGTCGCTGCTGCGATACGACCAGCAGCCCATGTGGCCTGGGCGCTCATCGGCTGGCCCGATCATCTTTTTCCAATCGAAGCGGGTGGAAAAATGATCGCCCTCGGCATAGTTGCCGCCCGGCAGGCGGATGAACTTCGGGTGGAGTGCCGCCATCAATTGCATCAGGTCCGGCCTCAACCCGGACGGCGTGCCCTGGTAGGTGGGCGGGAAGAGTGACACGAGACTGAACGTCACGCTGCCGTTGCCCGTGGCCGAAAGGACGAATTTCGCTTTGGCCGTCGTCGGCGCGTCGGCGCCCGTCTTAAGCGTCACCGTGTATTTCTTCCAGTCGCCGGTGATCGCAGCGGAATCGCCCTTCGCGAGCGTCGCGCCGCCTTCGTCGGCCACGATTGAAGCCGTCACTGGGCCAGAAAAGCCGTTGCCGCCCTTCGCGTAAAAACTGGCCGTGTACGTCGTGCCCGGACGTACCGGGATACCCCAGTAGCCATCGTTCGCAATACTGGCGGTGTCGCCCGTGAGCTCGACCCGCAAGCTGACAGGCAGCGCAGTGTTGACCGGATCCGTCATCTCGATCGCCGCCTTGGTCGTGCCTACCAAGAACCAGTGAATCGGCAGGCCTCCTGGCTTCGAGCCGGGATCCTGAAAGGTACGATTCTGGACGAGCTCCGCAAATAGCCCGCCGTCATAGCTATGGTTGATTTCCTCCGTCATCAATCCACAGAAGGTAGGGGGAATCGCGTGAACGGGATGGGCCAGATCCACCTCCAGCGTGCCGCCGTCATCCGCTAACGCGGCCCCTCTCATCAACGCCAGCCCTATTACGGCCAGCACTGCATAAGATTGCAAATGAAAACCCCCTCGAAAAAACGGCACCGTTCCATTCATGGGCAAATCGATCATTCCAAATGTTAAATCCCGCCCGCTCCCAATCAACCCTCACTCGTATTACATTGGTAATCATCTGCGGTCTCAAAAGTTATGACCCACTCGTTGATCTGACTGCAAACACCCGCAACCTCGTTCTGGCCGCTGCCGCCTGTTCGCTGACGCCATCCTCCGCAAAATCACTCGTGGTAAAGCGGTGCTGGAGAAACTACACTAGACCCTTACGGTTCACTTGGAATACCGATGGATTCGGCGGGAGTCTTGCGTCGCTTTTCCAATTCTGCATGGATTTGCGGTTCCATGGACTCGTATTTTTTGTAAAAGAGCACCGGGATGATCGCTAGGGCGAAGAAGAGCGCGGGCAGCCAGATGAAGCCAATCTCAATTCCCGTGAGCGCCTGAGGAGTTTGATCTGCCCTTGGCACATAGCCATACGCACCCATAATCCATGCGGGCAGCGCCCCGCCGATGCCCGCGCCAACCTTCAAGCAAAAGGCGGCCCCCACGGCGGTGAGAAGTCCGGCAGCGCGGATGCCGGTCTTCCATTCGCCGAAGTCCACACTGTCCGACAGCATGGAGAACGGCAACGTCATCGCTATACCGCTCATAATGATGCCGAATATCCACCCGATCATGACAATGGTTAACGAGCCGTTATATGCGCCGCCGTAAACGATAAGTTGTCCGAAGATCGATCCCGCCAATCCGATAATCCACAGGACACTTTTGGACAGGAATTTGCACATCCACCCTAGAAAAAGGATTGAGACAAGCGACACCAAGTCAAGGCTATTGGCGAGCGGGACCAAGTCCTTCCGGCCCATCGTGTAGGTGAAGAAATAGATGGAGGCGGACATTTTGGAAATGAAAGCGGCCCAGAAACAAAATGTACTCAGCGCGATGATGATCCACGGCCAGTTGCGCTTGAACGCGCCGAAGCTGCGGCGGATGGGCATGCGACTCGTCTCAATCGGAATGATTTCCACCAAGTAGCGAAACGTCAGCAGAAAAAGCAGGACCGAACCGGTGGCATAGATGAGCATGGTGAGCCTGAAACCTTTTTGGTCATTACTGTGACCAAGCCAGGCAATCAGCGGCAGGGCCGTTGCATTCACCAGGAGTACGCCCGCCTTCGAGCCGATCATGCGACAGGTCGTCAGTCCCACCCGCTGCCGCGGATCGGGAGTGAGAGCGGAAAGAATCGAGGTGAGTGGAGTATTGATGCCCGTAAAGATGATACCACAAATGATGTAGGTGCCTGCCGCGTAGAGAACCTTCGCCATGCCGCTGAGATCCGGCGTCAGGAACGTGAAGACACCGAATGTCGCGTAAGGCACGCAAAGCCAGAGAAACCATGGCCGACTCTTGCCCCAACGACTGCGCGTCTTATCGAGGATAACGCCCCAAACGGGCGCGTCCACGGCGTCGACAAAGCGAGCGACCAGGAGAATCGTTCCCGCGACTCCAACAGACAGGCCGTAAACATCCGTGTAAAAATAGAGCAGGTAATTTGAGATGACCGCAAAGATCAGTTGGCCGGCGGTGTCGCCGGCGGCATAGGCCACTCGCGTGGAAACGGCGACCTTGTTCATGAGAGGAAGGGAAAGGCCATGCGCAGCTATTCCAACGCGATGTCTTTATAGGCGGGCTCAAGGCCCGAAGCATCAATGATTGTTTGCGCCTCCGCGGGGAATGGAAATTCCCGGTGCGTGTTTGTGCCGGGAGTATGAGTGCCTTTGTTCAGTTCGCCTGCCGTCAGTGTGGTATAATTGTTGTCGATCGTCATATCATGGCAGCGCGGGGTCCATATAAAGAGCCATTTGTTGTTGTGCCCGGCATCCGGTCCGGGATGGGGTTGGGTGACGTTGTTCCTAATCGTCCAGTAGGCGGACCCGTCGTCGGGATAGAGGTTCGCTCCGACGGAATCGATATAGTTGTTCTCGATCTGGCCGTTGCGCTGCTCGCCCAGGACGTAGATCGCGCCTCCATCGGCCGGAAGGACCTTCTGCGTGTCAACGACGCGGTTGAAGGAAATCACGTTGTCCTTAGGCACAGTGGAAGTTTGGAGATGATTGTCTCCCCAGCCCCAACCGAGAAAGATTCCACCGTAGGGCACGCTGGCAATGTCGTTATGCAAAACCTGGACTCCCTGGGTGCAAAAACCGGAGATTGCTTCCTCTTGCTTGAATTCACTGCTGACGTTTCGAATCAAATTGTTTGTAATTTTAATGTTCGCGCATACACCGTCGATACCTTTAGGGAAAAGTGGGCTGTCGTCAGCTACGTAGTGTTGCGGATGGCCTATATTAATGGCATTCCCCGAGTCATCCTGGAAAATATTACCGACAATTTGGCTGTTGGTTACATCGTTGACGAAACTGATTGCGCTGCCACTGGAAAGATCAATGAAGCGATTGCGAAGAAAGGCCACATTCGTCGCGTTGCGCACCTCAACAGCGCCCTGCGGGAGATCGCAAATGGCATAGTGATTGACGTGATGGTTTCCATCCGACCGGAAGCGGGTGTAGTAAGCCAGACTTTGCACTCCCGTTGCGCCATGTGAATCGCCGACTTTGAAAAGGGACCAATCATCGTAGCAGAACTTCAGACCCGTGAAGACGAGATTTCCTGCCCGCTTTTCCGTCGAATCGCCCGTGATCCGCAGCAATCCCTTACCTGAAGGCGCAATGACTTCAGCGGTAGCCATGTCCTCGCCCGGACGAGGTATATAATAGAGCGCGTGTGTCTTGTGGTTGAAGTAGAACTCTCCCGGATTTTTCAGCAGTTCATAAGCATTCTGGATCGTGAATTTGCCCTTGGGATTGAGATTGCAATTCCATCTCATCGTTGCGGCGATGGCCCCAAGCGGTTGTTGGAGTTTCACAATGGTCTGATCACCTTCCCGCGCCATGTCGCGGACGCCAAGAATATGAAAATTCCAAACTTTTGCCTGGAGAAGTTCGACCTCATCAGGATTCGCGAACATCTGCACCTCCGAAGCCTTAAAACGAACTCCGTCGAGCGTCTTACCTGGTGTATCGGCCCATGGCTCATCACCTTTGATCTCGAACGTTCCCCACGCCCCTTGACCTTGAAAATCGGCCTGAGTCATTTGTGCGCGGACACCATTGACGAAAATGCACCGCAGCTTGTCGTCCCTATCCAGAGTGGCCTTGTAGACATTGTCGTGGTCAAGACTCCAGCCTGTGACCTGCACGCCACCACTTAGCACCGGCTTTTCCTTCTCAAAAGCGCGGTAAACCACGTTGAAGCCGTTCTGTCCCGAATTCGCCACGCCGAATTCAAGCGGCGCAGTGATGGGATAGGTTCCACCTCGCAAATAGACGACTATATCGCCATTCATCTGCGGACTTGCCGCACAAACCGCATCGCGTGCCTGCGTCAATGTTTTGAAAGGCTGCGCCTGAGTTCCCGGGTTCCCATCCGCACCACTCGGCGAAACATAGAATTCGCGGTAGACAGCAGGATCTGCATGCAGGCAAGCCCTTCCGCAAACGAAGATCAAAAGGACAATCGATAGAAACTTATGACGCAAAGGAAACGATGAATTCATGGACGTAATTGAGAGCGATAAGGAATGCCTAAGAGCAGAAAGTAGTGATGCTATTCTGTAGTCGTCAGGCATTCAATGACGCTTCTTGCATAAAAAGCGACAAATCGCGCATACTTCCTCCAATGAGTCACCGAGCCCATCGCGTTCCCCCTTCGCACGCCCTAGGGGAGCGCAAACGTATCTTGATCGTGCTTGGATTTCTCGATCCTGGAATTCTCGCCGGATTTGCACGTTATGCCCGCGAGAAAAACTGGATTCTCAACGCTTTTTCCGTGCTTCGCGGCACTGTCCCCAGTAGCTGGCGAGCGCACGGAATGCTCACCACGAATACCTCCCGTTCCGACCTTCACCGATTCGTCAAGAAAACCGCCGGGAGAATCCCCACCGTGTTGCACGGCTGCAACGACTTCGGCATTCCGATTCCAAATGTCGAATGCGACGAAAAAGCGGTGGGCCGGATAGCTGCACAGCACCTGCTGGAACAAGGGCACAGACACTTTGCCTTTTTTCAATATTCCCGCCATCGCCACGCCATCCTCCGCAGGGACGGATTCCGCGATCATCTGGCGGGTGCAGGGCACGGGTGTACCGTACTGGAGACGACTTCTGTTCACGGCCCGGGATGGGAAGCGTGGTTCCGACGGGAAATTGCTAAACTACCCAAACCACTCGGTCTCTTTGCCGAGGACGATATACTTGCGGCAAGGGTGATCGAGTCGGGTATCGATGCCGGTTGGCGGGTCCCGGAGGACCTCGCGGTTGTAGGCAATGGAAATCTGGCCTTGGTTTGCAATCATAGTCAGGTGCCCATTACAAGTGTGACCATCCCTTTTGCGGAGGGATCCTATCAGGCCGCCGCCCTGCTCGACCGTATACTCTCGGGTAAATCCCTGGAAAAACAAACGACTATCTTCTCTCCAACCGGAATTATTGCCCGCCAAAGCACTAACGCCGTGGCCGCGCAACGTCCCGTGGTTCAACGCGCGCTCGCATTTATGACCTCGAAGGCACAAAATTCCGACCTGAACGTGGGAGCCATCGCCCGGGATAGTGGCGTTTCCTCCAGGCTCCTCTACAACGAATTTCAAATCGATTTGAACAGCAGTCCCATGGCCGAACTGCTGCGACTCCGGTTGCGCATGGCAAAAGAGCTGTTGCTGGCTAATCAGACTAAAATTAGCGACATCTCAGAAAGTTGCGGATTTGCCAATTTACGAACATTTCAGCGCGCCTTTCACCGGATCGAAGGGCTACCTCCTGTGCGCTGGAGGAAGAATAGAATACCCGACAGTTAGGAGGCGACTGCGTCTCTGAACTCAAACATAATTTCTTCTACTCAGGAGCCCTATATTCGTTGCATTGGTAATTTTGCTATCACAATCCGGTTTCAAATTGAGAGTACTGGATGAGAACAGGGGAGTGTCGCGTTTTATAGTGTCCGCATCTCAAAATAGTCAAAGTCGGCTACGGCTTTCGTTCCGGCCAGATCCTGCGCGCAGAGGCCGATGAAGGTCCCGGTAAAATGCAATCTCCTGCCATAGTCGTCCGAGAGCTTCGTCGCGTCCAATACGGGGCCGATGCATTGCCAGGCGGCTCCGTCCGGCGAGGCGGAGAACTGCAGAGCTTCACGGTTTATTTCCGCGCGCAAATAGCACCGCTCCCAATCGTTGATGGAAATCTGACTCTCGTTTAATTCATCATAGGCCCCGTCGTCCGAGAGTACGATGCCCAGCACCCTGCCCAGTTTTTCATCCCAAGTGACTCGTAAATAATAATGGGTCCTGGTGTCGTACCAACAGATGAGGCCCGCCATTTGGTTGAAAATCTCCGGGGCAAATTCCACGCAGGTTTCCGCGATGACATGAAGGGCCTGCAATCGTCGTGCCACCAGGCTCTGCTCAAAAAGGGAAACGAGGGAATCGCGTCCACGCAAGCGCAGCCAACCGGGACGCTCACGAAGCGTTAGCCATGATTCGTCGATGGGCGTACGCAGTGAACTCCAGTCCACGCTCAAGGTCTCACCCTCAAAGTCATCCCGAGCCGGTGGCGCAGGCCAGGTCGTTTCGGGCAATTCCGTCGGGGCCGAAACTTCGACCTGCGGGTGTGTGCCGCCGGAGGCCAGGCGCAACCAGCCATCCTCCGACCAGACGACTTTTTGAATCGCGGTTTCGCGTCCGAGGACACAGCGCCGTTTTTCGCCTGCCCCAAGCGGGCGGCTGCATAGATGGGACATGTACCAGTCGCCAGCGGGCGTTTGCACCAATTCGCCGTGGCCCGCCTTTTGCAAGGCCAACGTTGCATCGTCCCGCGAGGTCAAAACAGAGAACTGCGGGTCCACTTCATATGGACCGGTGATGGAACTGGCCCGCGCCATGGCGATGCCGTGGTTCCATCCGGTGCCGCCCTGGGCCAACATCAGATAGTACGTGCCGTTGCGTTTATAAAGATTCGGGCCTTCAATTAGTTCCTGCTTCTGCAAGATGTGATGCAGGGGGCCGGTCATGCGCCGCGTCTTGTGGTCGTACTCCTGCAAGGTGATGCCGGCAAAGCGGGAGCGACCCTTGCGAAAGTCCCACGCCATGTTCACAAGCCATTTGCGACCATCTTCGTCGTGAAAGAGCGAAGGATCGAAACCGCCGGAGCCCAAACGCACCGGTTCCGACCACGGGCCTTGGATACTCTCGGTCGTGATCAGATAAAACGGGGTGTCCTTGAAAGGCTTCGCGGTCCCCCAAGTCCGCACATTGGTATAGATGAGGAAGAATTTCCCCTCACACCAACTCAACGACGGCGCCCACACACCGCCGGAATTGGGTATCCCTCTCAAATCGAGCCATTGCCTGGCATTCAGGGCATGACCGATCAGGTGCCAATGAACCAGATCCTTCGAGTGATGGAGCCGCACCCCTGGGAACCACTCAAACGTGCTCGTCGCCAGATAGTAATCGTCCCCCACCCGCAGGAAGGAGGGATCAGGGTTGAAACCGCGCAGAACGGGGTTATGGATGGTTTTCATCGGGTTGGTCCGCCGCAAACGACAACTTGCCTGGCCCAATCGGGGCTATTAACAGAAGGAACTCTGACCTAATCAGGTCATGCTTTAATGCCGGAACCAAGGCCTGTTTCAGTGCCCCAGGCTTCCTGACACGCAAGGTGTGAGTGTGGATGGGACCTTCTAGTTGCATATCAACAAAAGTACAATTGCGCTAAAATCACCCTTCAGGTGACAGACTATTTTTTGATCAACGACAGACACATCGATTCCTTGGTCTGAAAACTGTTCCGAGATCCTCCATTCTTGTCCTTGCGGCAAGGGAATCTCCACTTGAACTGGCGAATTCTCAAACGCATGGATGACCACCAGCGCCTTTCCCTCAGTTTGCGTGCGAACGATAGCCTGCCAGCCTTCGGGATAGCGCCAACTTTTTCCCCAAGAACCGAATCGTCGGCTTGTGCCCCGTTTGATCGCAGGCACAGCCTGCCGGTAGAGGCTTTGTGCGCGACGGACGATCTGCCATTGTGCTGGGGCCAATCGGTCAATTTCGCCCGAGAGACACATGCGACCCAAAAATGTAGCCGCCAAGCTGTAAATGAGCCTCTGATCGCTATCGCCCTGATGAAGAACAGCCCAAATCTGGTTTTGCCGCGGCAACATGAGCTGGTGCAGATTCGCCGCGATAATCGGTATTTCAGGCAACTCATGCGCGTCCGAGAAAGAAGACATGGCGGTGAGGCCAAGCATGGAAGGCTCCAAACGGTGGCCTCCCGAGGAACAATTCTCGATGACAAGGTCGGGCAGGCGTTCCCGGATTCTCTGAAAGAAACGATAAATGCCGAGCGTATGCAGCCGGAGCCCTTCTCCCAGCGATTCGGCCCCGCCATTTTCACAACCAAGGCCGATGGTCTCATTGTAATCGACCTTGAGATAACCGAAGCCGCAACTTTCGAGAAGATCGATGACTCTCTTGGAAAGATAGTCCACGACGAACGGGTCATTCAGGTCCCAAAAACGCCTTTGACGAACCGTGACAGGAAAGCCGTCCCGCTGGAGTAGATGGTCCACGAGGGAAAACGCCGCAGAAGATGATCCCACGGTTTCCATCTCAAACCAGAGTCCGGGAACAAGCCCTTGATCCCGGACCATCGCCGCCGTGGCGGCGAGGCCATTGGGGAAGAGCTGGGGGCTGGGCACCCAGTCGCCATGCCCGCTGTTCCAGTCGGTCTTGTCGTTTTTGTACCAACCCGCGTCGATGACCAGGAATGTGGTGTCCGAACCCTTGAGGCATTGGGCAATCGACGCGATTTTTTCATGACTGGGATCTCCCCATGTCGTGCACCACTCGTTGAAAACAATGGGAAGCTTCTGCTCGATTTCAGGCTGCCGGTTGACCGCCCGTTCCTGCACGGCAGTCAACCGATCACAGAGTTCGTCCAGGCCGCCATGGACACAGGTCAAGGTGGCCGGAGGCGTCACCAGGGACTCGCCTGGCTGGAGAGTCTTATGCCAATGCCCAAACTCACGATCAGCCAGTCCGCCTGAAATACAGACATCGTCGTGCTGGCGAAAAATTTCCATCTGCCACGATCCGGCCCAGGCGAGTTGCGCCCCCCAGACGACTCCCGCTACCGTGTCCTCCACGGCCACGAACGGGAACCAGCGACGCACGGGCATGGACCCCACCTGGCCAAACCGCTCGCTGAAAGCGCTAGCGCCACTCCACGAACGCTCGAGATGGAGGTCCTCAATGGCTTGGGTCTCAAGCCGCCCCTCCGCGCTCCACCCCGAACGGAAACGATGCGCACGCAATCGTCCCGAGGCATCGGCGGTATGAAAGGGAGTGATGCCTCCAAGAGAAAAGCTGCTCAGCATTTCCAAGGTGACCGGCTGGTCGGAGTCATTGAAAAAGGAAGTCGTGACACCGAAGACCTCATCACCGTCACGCCATGAAATCCGGTGCTCGAGACGGTAGCGCGACGAATTCTCCAGCTTGTTGAGGACAATGTTCTCGTCCTTTTCGCGGAGGACCTTCCGCCCAATGAAACGGAAGGAATCCAACGAGGGAGAGTTCCGCATCGTATGGCCTTGCGCAAAAGCACCCGGATAGGGGTCTCCCACGATCTTGATCTGCGCGATCGAATCAATGGCATATGCGGGCGCTTCACCGGCGTCGGGGATGGCATCGATAAATGGCAGCCCGCGTAACGTCTTGCGACGGGGAACAAGCTTGTCCTCCATGACCGTTGGAAACATCTCCAGACCGAGACGTCCGGACACAGAATCCCAAGGGAAACACAGAGTCATGTCCCCCAGTTTCAGGGTTGGTTGATGCAATGTTACCATAGGCTGATATTCGGCAGGAACAGGCACGGATTACTTGTTGCCTTCGGGTACTTCTACCCTTTGGTGATCTGGATTGCGTCACCAAACTGGTTTTCCCATGTAACTGAAAGGCCTACCATCCCGTGGATGTTTCAGGTTACCGATGTAACCAACACCCGGCTCGTCATTGAGCCCCGGCGAAGATAAAACCGTTTCAGGGTGCAACGCACTTCCTTCAATCCCGTCCATTACGCGGTTAGGCCATTGCTCGCCTCCGACTAAAACGACTATGGTCTCCTTTTACGACTATGGCATCATCGCCTTTTACTTGGCGTTCATTCTCGGGGTCGGTTTCGTTTTCCGGCGGATGAGCGTCAACACCTCGGATTATTTTCGTGCGGGCGGCGCAATGCCCTGGTGGATCACGGGAGCGTCATCGTGGGTCGCGGGTTTCAGTGCGTGGACTTTCACGGGCGCGGCGGGAATGATCTACGAGACCGGCACCGTGGTCCTCTGCCTCTATTATAGCGGGATGGTTGGCATGATCATCATCTTCGCTTGGACGTGCCTGCGCTTCCGGCGTATGCGTGTCGTCTCGTGGATGGAGGCTGTGCGCCTCCGCTTCGGGGCCGCGTCGGAGCAGTTCTACCTGTGGGTGAAACTGCCCTTGCTCTTGTTCGGCGCGGGCGTGGGCCTGAACGCGATCGGCGTCTTCATCTCCTCCATCTTCCATGTCGACATGGTCACGACCCTGATCGTGCTTGGCGTGGTGGTGACGCTGGTGACTTTTTCCGGTGGCGCTTGGGCCATCCTGGCCAGCGATTTCGTGCAAATGTTCCTTGTCGTGACGATCACGGTATTGGCTGCCTTTCTCACTCTCCGCTTGCCGGAAATAGGCGGCATCGCCGGGTTGATCAACAAAGTCCATGTACCACTGGTGCCAACGCATTGGACCCAATTGGCGCAGGCGTTCACGATTGTTCCCTGGATCTTGGCCATCACCTGGATGCAGATCATCAACGCGAATAACATGGAAAACGCCACGATGTATCTCATGGCCGGGAGCGACCGTGATGCCCGGCGTATGGTCTTGATTCCGATCATCGGCTCTCTCTTTGCCCCTCTCATTTGGGTTGTGCCTCCGCTGGCAGCCACCATCCTGCATCCGGACCTTGCCGCCGAATTCCCCATCCTCAAGCAACCGCACGAAGCGGCCTTCGTGGCGGTCTGCCTGCAAGTGATGCCGCAGGGGCTGTTGGGCCTGCTTATCAGCGCCATGCTCGGCGCGACGCTCACCAGCATGGACGCGGGCCTGAACAAGGGCGTCGGCGTCTTCGTTCGCTGCTTCTATCTGCCGATTGTCCATCCTGATTGTCCCGAGAAGAAGCTATTGGTCGTCAGCAAACTCTGCACGATTGCCTTCGGCGTGGTCATCATCACGTGTGCCCTGCTGGTCAATCAGTGGCGCACGGTCAACCTCTTCGATTTCGTCAACCAGGTTGCCGCCAGCCTCACTATTCCCCTGGCGATCCCCCTTTGTTTCGGCCTCTTCTTCAAACGGACGCCCCCGTGGTCAGCTTGGAGTACCGGGGTGGTCGGCTTCGCGGTCTCCCTCTTCGTCAACTTCTGGCTGGGCCACCACTTTCAGGATTTCGTCGGACAAGTGACGCCCCGCGAACAAACCTATCTTCTCCTGGCCACAACGACCTTTGGCACGCTTTTCATCGCTGGTGGTTGGTTCTTCTTTACCAGCCTCTTCTATGCGTCGAGTCCAGTGGAGCACCGCGAAAGCGTCGAAGAGTTCTTCCATCGACTGCGTACTCCCGTGCAAAAAGCAGGCGTTGCCGATGTGCAGGAAAAAATCTATCGCCTGCTTGGCCTGCTTTGCTTGGTCTACGGCACTTTCGTCCTGCTGTTGACCCTGATCCCCAACTCCTTCACCGGAAGGATGTGCTTCGTCTTTTGCGGCGGCATCATTTTCGGGACTGGCGCGGTCCTTTACCTCATCTCCCAACGGATGAAGCAAACAATCGAGGACCACCCCGGACGCATCGATAGCGATCCGGACCATACGCTCGCACATCCGCCATCGTCAACGGCGGTCTTACCTCCCAAGTAAATGGCCTCAAGATATCCCAGGCCCACACCAAGGGCTCCCTTCGACGGGCAGATTTCTCTTCCCGCCTCATTTAACCGGTTGTACCGTCGCTATTGGTTCTCCATGCCCACTTTTAACCGTGTCACAATTCGTGATATTGCCGTTCGGCTGGGCGTGTCGCACGTCACCGTATCGCTGGCCCTCAGGGACAGTTCGCGCATTTCAAAAAAGCGCCGGGACGAGGTCCAGAGCCTCGCCAAGGAAATGGGTTACCGCCCGGATCCGATCCTTTCGTCCTTGGTGGTCTATCGTCAGAGCAAACGACCGGCCCAGATTCACAGTGCCATCGCTTGGATCAACCATTGGGAACATCCCGAGGCTCTTCGTAAGTACGGAGAATTCAACGCGTACTGGAGCGGGGCGAGTGCGGCGGCGGAACGTTTTGGCTATCGCCTGGATGAATTTGTCTGGCAACCCGACTTTACCCCCCAGCGCTTTGAAACAATACTACAGACCCGCAATGTCCGCGGCGTCTTGATTCCCCCTCATCCCGCCCAGCCTGAGTGGGGCAGCTTCCATTGGGACAACTTTTCCGTCATTCGCTTTGGCATGTCGGTACGCAGCCCCGATTCCCACATCGTCACCTCCGATCATCTGCGTGGAGTTGTTTCCTCCGTGGAAAAAATCCACGCCTATGGTTACGAACGCATCGGTTTTGTGGTTCCTGGTCTGTTTGACCTCAGGTTGGGCGGAAACTGGACGGGAGGTTTCTACGCCGCACAAAAGTTGCTTAATCTGTCCCATCCCGTCCCCCCCTTGATCACCGACCAGACCATGAAGCCTCCGGTCTTTGCGCAAAAATTCAAGCAATGGTTCGATAAACACAGGCCCGACGCCATTCTCACTGTTGATGGCCGCGTACCGGACCTGCTCAAGCAATTCAAGATCCGCGTGCCCCAGGATGTCGCCGTCGCTGCCACCTCGGTGAAGGACATTGCCATCAGTGCCGGGATCGATCAAAACTCAGAAGAGATCGGGCGCGTCGCCGTGGAAACACTCATCTCGTTGATCAACTCCAATGACCGCGGAAAGCCTGCATTACCTCGCAGGATTCTCGTGGAAGGCACTTGGGTCGATGGAGATTCGCTACCGAATCGAAAAAGGGCCGCGAGGTAGTCTAGGGCGTGTTTTCAAAATAGATGTATCCAAACCGCTGCGTGAAAGCTTCAGGGTTTACAAGGCTGAGAGTCGAAGAAGAACGACTCCATGCTTGGGCACAGGGAAGCTTTTGATCCGCCGCCACATCCAAGGCCTTCTGTTCCCAGACGTCGCGAACTCTTTGTTTGCCAGATAGGCCCGCATCGTTCCATTTCGCTGTGATTTGCACATCAACGTCGGAGCGATTGAAAAGTCCGATTATCGTTAGGGTGCTGTCGCACTCCTCAAGCTTTTCGACAGAACCATATTCTGTCTCAAAATTTGTTCCTCTAGAATTCGCCTACATTGTAATACCACCTCGGAAGAACAGGTCCGTGGAATCCGGACCATGAAAAATAACCAAGGCTATGTTTCAGCCGTTCGGCCAGAAGGTCTCCACGGTTTTCAGCCATTCCTGAACCATCAGGCCATGGCCTGCGTAGGTCGGATGCACGCCGTCCCAGCTCCAGTGTTCAGCCGGAGCTTTCTGGCAGGCGTTGTCGTAGGCCTTCTGGAAGAGAACTTCGGGGAGGTGATACTTATCGGCTAACCGGGCGACGACATCCTGATGCTTTGTGATTTCGACCATTTCCGTCGCGTAAGTGTCCTTGTGTTTGCCAACGGGCAACAAGAACGGCTGGCCCAGTACTATCTTTACGTTGGGTAATGCGGCCAGCGTATCGCCCAGCAGCTTGTCGTAAACCTGCTCGTATTGCTCGACGGTTTCTCCCTTTGGCTCGCCGATAAGTGTGTCGTTGACGCCAATAAGGATGCTGAGAAAGTTCGGCTTAAGGGCAATAGAATCGTTCGGCCAGCGAGCGGCGAGATCGTTAACCGTGTTACCGCTAATCCCACGATTGATGAAGGTGAGGTTGCGCTCAGGATAAAGTGCGCCGATCTGTGCAGATATGATGTAGGCGTAGTCCTGCCCCATGATATGATTAAAATCGTTGCCGGTGCGCTGGCGACCGCCGTCGGTGATCGAGTCACCCTGAAACAAGATCACATCATCCTTGTGAAAGACCGGGATGGGATCATCGGCAAAAGCTGGAATGGCGAGAAAAACTGCGAAGCCAAGTGTAGCGAGATATTTCATGGGTGGATGATGAGTTGAAGGTTAAGTCAAAGCTGGCGATGTTCCTTGCTCCGTGATTGAACATCTAGGGCGTGTTTTCGGCGTGACCTAGTTTCACCAGAAGAGCAAAACACATTACGCTTAATAGAGTGACGCGGCAGGCCAAGATCGGTTCCATGATAGATTGAGTGAAGTTCCAGTGTGTTTTTAACGATCAATGAATTACGTCCACGTTGGCCAAATCCGGTCCTCCAGGCCGTTGCTCGGATCGCGTGGCCCCACTGCCGCCGCACCCCAGATGTCCCTGGAGAGTTGATTGGAAATCGAGATCGGCTGAAAGTAGGCGATGAATGGCTTCGGCCCGAGCACGGGTAGTTCATCGGCCGTGGCAAGACCGGAGGTGATGAGCGGAATGAATGAGACGAATAGTGCGATTGGGCTGATAGGCGATTTCATTAGGGTGTGTTTTAAAAAAATGATTTAAGCCAGCCACCGCGAGGATCAACGATTGCATTTATACAGAAATGCGGTTTCACAGGTAATCATAGAGTTGTTTATCGGTATCTTCGCGGTTGGGTTTGATTCGCCTGGGCCCTTGTTCGTCGTTTGTTTTGAGATGATTCTCGCGGAGTTATAGGACAAAGACCTCTTATCTTCTAACGCTGGTTAACAATGAAAATTGAACACTAAGTGATCGCTTCCTGCGGTGCATCTATGGTGGCAATCGAACGAATTCATCGCTGAAAAGTTGACGGCATTGCTTCATCCCAAAGTGAAATCGCATTATTTATTCGGCGTCTATTTGACCATCACTCTGGTGTCTGGCGTGCCAGATATGGCTGCACAAAGTACGTCCAAAACGCCGAATCTTATTGCGGTCAGCATTACCGTTGACACCAATAAGCCGGGCATAAGGGTATCGCCCCTGCTCTACGGCATCTTTTTTGAAGACATCAATCGTTCGGCTGATGGGGGCCTATATGCGGAGATGTTGCAGGACCGCTCGTTTGAGGATTTCAATCTGCCCATGGGCTGGACCTTGCTCGACGAGGGGGGCGGCCAGGCGACCATGGCACTGGACAGCACCCAACCTCTCAATGACAAGAACCCGACCAGCCTGCGTCTGGACATCACGAGCGTCAGTCCAGGCGGTCGTGCCGGCCTGATCAATCAGGGCTACAAAGGCCTTTCGATCAATTCCAAGGACCCGGTACCTTTGCCCACAAAGGATGCCCCGGTTCCCGGCGGTTCGCCCACCCCCGCCGCAACGCTCGATTGGATGAAGCGCTTCGCCGACGCCCAACGGCAGCCCAAGAACGGAATGAATGTCGAGCAGGGCAAAACTTACCTCCTCTCGTTTTATGCGCGCCTCGATCCCCATTTTGCCGGCCCGCTGACCGCATCGCTCGAGAAACAGGAGGGCACTCTTCTCGCCTCGCAGGATGTTCCCTGCTCAGGCACCGGTTGGAAAAAATACGATGTAAAACTCGTGGCCGACGCGTCCGATAAAAATGCTCGCTTTGTTCTTTCCGCCAAGTCCCCGGGCACTGTCTGGCTCGACATGGTTTCGTTGTTTCCTGCCGATACTTTCAATCAGCGCCCAAATGGTTTGAGGGCAGACCTGATGCAGATGCTTGTTGCGCTTCACCCGGCTTTCGTGCGATTTCCCGCCGGTTCATTTGGTGAGGGGCATCGTCTGGATGAAGCGTTCCGCTGGAAGGATACGATAGGCGATCCAGCCACGCGGCCCGGAGTTTGGAATATCTGGGGATATCGCTCCACCAACGGACTGGGCTATTTCGAATATCTTCAGATGTGCGAGGACCTGAAAGCCGAGCCGCTCTTCGTCATCAACTGTGGCATCTCCGAAACAAACATGGTCGAGGTGAAGGATATCGAACCTTGGGTTCAAGATGCGATTGATGCCGTGGCCTTCGCCAATGGTCCTGTTTCGAGCCCTTGGAGCGCCCTGCGCGCGACCGCTGGCCACCCCGAACCTTTCAAACTCAAGCTCCTTGAAATTGGCAACGAAAATGGCATGAGTTTCCCCTGGGGCGGAGGGAATGCCCGACAATATGCGGATCGCTATACGCCTATTTATAAAAAGTTGAAAGCCACATACCCCGATCTTCACACCATAGCGACGGCTCCCATTCAAAGACCACCCATCGGTGCAACGGTAGAAACGGTCGATGAGCATTATTATCCCACGGCAGAATGGTTTGAGGATCACGCCACAATGTATGATTCTTACTCGCGTAACGGCCCGAAAGTCTATGTGGGCGAATATGCGACCAAAAAAGGCGCAGGGAACGGTAATCTCAACGCTGCCCTCGGCGAAGCAGCCTTCATGACCGGCATGGAACGCAATAGCGACCTCGTGATTATGGCCTCATACGCACCGCTCTTTGTCAATCCGTCGTGGCGCGCTTGGAATCCGAATCTGATTGTGTTCGATAGCAGTCGCGCCTACGGCACACCCTCCTACTACAATCAACTTCTCTTCGCCAACAACCGTCCCGATGTGATCTTGCCCGTCGATTTACAGACGCCGAATTCCACCGAACCTAAAGCACGCAAACCCCTCTATGCGGTGGCGGGGAAAAAAAGCGATACGGGTGAGATAATCCTTAAGGTGGTCAATATCACTGCCCATCCTTGGGATAGCACAGTCCAGTTTAACGGAGCTGGTTCAAGCATGAGCGCCAGAACTACGGTCTTGTCCTCCGCCAATCCGAACGACGAAAACACTTTTGCCAATCCAACGAAAGTTGCGCCAAAGGACACCTATCTCGGCCAAGTGACCGCCCCCTTCATGCACACCTTCCCCCCTTACTCGATTACCATTCTCCATCTGAGCCCAAAGTAAAGAAGGAGCCCGTTCACCAACAATGAAAGGCACCTGTAAACCCGCTTTTTAAAACACGCCACATGTCATATCGCATTCCTCTTTTTCTCGGATTTTTAAACCCACCTTCCTTAACTTTACCTTGAAAAACCTACTCCTGATCCTAGTAGCGGTGATCTTAACCGGTTCAGCCGTTTATGCGGACGACGGCGGATTGCTATTCGTGACCTTCAAAGGTGAAAGCTCGCCGATGACGGAGCAGCTTTATTTTGCTCTGAGCCAGGACGGACGCCACTGGGATGCATTAAATAATTCCCAGCCGGTGTTGACCAGCGCCCTGGGGGAAAAGGGCGTTCGCGACCCGTTTATCCTTCGCTCCCACGATGGGAAAAAAACGTACATCATCGCCACCGATTTATCCATCAACCGCAATCACAATTGGAACCGGGCCACCCATGCCGGAAGCAAATCGATCGTTATCTGGGATTCGGATGATCTCGTCCATTGGTCGGAGCCGCGTCTGGTGCAGGTAGCGGCCGATGACGCCGGTTGCACTTGGGCACCCGAGGCCGTTTATGACGAGGATTCCCAGGATTATCTCGTGTTTTGGGCTTCCATGAACGCCGGCGATAATTTTTCCAAGCAACGGATTTGGGCCTGCCGGACGAAGGATTTTATCACGTTCAGCAAACCGTTCATCTATATCGAGAAACCCCGGCATGTCATCGATACGGACATCGTGCGCGACGGCGACAAGTATTATCGTTTTTCCAAGGATGAGGCCTTCAAGGCCATCACGATGGAAGTCAGCGACAAACTCATGGGGCCATGGCAAGACGTCCCGGGCTTCTCCCTGGCCAAAATGACCGGCTATGAAGGCCCCGAGTGCTTTCTGCTTCAACCCGCGGCCAACGGCAATCCGCCCACTTGGTGCCTCCTGCTCGACTGTTACAGCAAGGGAACCGGTTATCATCCCTATGTGACCAACGACCTCGCGAGCGGACAATTCGCGCCCGCCAGCGACTTTACCTTCCCATTTCGGTTTCGGCATGGCGCGATCCTGGCCATCACGCCGGAAGAATATCAATCGCTCAAGGCTGCCTATGGCCAGTCCGTACCGGGAAACTAATGCTCAAAGCGAGGTTTACGTGAATCATCTGGAACGCACCGAAGAGGAACAAATCAAGTCGACAGGTTCCTAATTAATCCCACTAAAAATGACACCATCTTCCCAGATCTTTTATCGCCTCCCTTTTGCCACTCTTTCGATCATGCTCTTGGCTCTGACAGGTGCTTGGGCTTCAGACAATGGCGACGGGACATTTACCAACCCGATCCTGAATGCGGATTATCCAGACTGCGATGTTATCAGAGTTGCCAATGATTACTATTTTATTTCATCGAGCATGCATTTCTCGCCGAGCGACCCAATCCTCCATTCGAAAGACTTGGTGAACTGGGAAGTGATTGACTACGCCATTCCGCGTTATGACACGAAAATGTTCGGTCCGCAGTACGATATGGTGGGCGGAGATGCCTACGGGAAAGGAAGCTGGGCTCCCAGCATCCGTTATCACAATGGGATGTTTTACGTTCTGTTCACCATTCCCAGCAAGGGCCCCGCTGCTGGCATAACCTACGTCAGTCGCGCTAAAAATCCCGCGGGACCGTGGACGATCAATTCCTTGGGTGCCAACCTCTATGACCCCGGTCTCTTCTTTGACGACGATGGCAAGGCCTATGTCCTGCATGGTCAGAAGAGCATTGTCTGTTCGGAATTGACGCCCGACTTAACAGCGGTGAAAACCACATCGAAGGAGATTTTTCGAGATAGCATCGAAGGATCGCATGTTTACAAGCGCAACGGATATTACTATGTGCTCAATCCCGGCAGCGGAAAGGAGCATTGCTACCGTTCAACGTCGCTGCTTGGGCCCTACGAACATCGAATTATCCTCGATAGCGATACGGGCTTTCCCGGCAAAGGCATCCATCAAGGGGGAATCGTGGACACGCAAACCGGCGAGTGGTGGGGCATCTTTTTCCAGGATCGCCCTCCGCTGGGGCGTATTCCCTGTCTGGAACCAGTGACGTGGACCGACGACTGGCCGATGGTGGGTGAGGACGGCAAAGGAGTGGTCACCTTTAAGAAGCCTGATGTCGGACAGGCTCACCAACCTGCTCACGTGCTTCGCTCGGATGAATTCGATTCTCCGACTCTAGGTTTGCAGTGGCAATGGAACCATAATCCGGTTGATAGCGCCTGGTCCCTGACGGAGCGACCGGGCTGCCTGCGGTTAAAGACCGCAACCGTAGCCCCCTACTGGAGAAATACGCTGAATACGCTGACGCAGCGGGTGGTCGCGCCCCAGTCAGTCGTGACGACCAAGCTCGATATTTCCGGGATGAAAGACGGTGATGTGGCTGGCTTGGGCGTAATGCAATCGGGACGATCTTGTATCGTCGTGACTCAAGTCGACGGCGCCCGCTCTCTCGAAGTGGACAGTGAAATATGGAGCCGCCGCACCAAGCAAATCACTCGAACCACGGTGGTGACAGTGCCGCTGACGAGCCACGAGATCTGGCTCAAAGCGGAGGCGGAGGTTTCCATCTCGGGCGGCAGAACGCAATATTCCTACAGCACGGACGGGCAACAATTTACCCCGTTGGGCGACAAGCAACCGATGGTGCTGGATTTTTACGATGATTGGACGGGACAACGCATCGCCATTTTCAATTACGCCACACGAGCATTGGGCGGTTCAGTCGATGTGGATTGGGTACATTTCAATTAATTTTTTATGCCTGCTATTAGATTTTCATTTATTTGCGCACTGTGCCTGGCGTTAAAACTCAGCGCGTCTTTACTTTTGGCGGATGATCAAGCTCAGAAATGGGAGGAGAGGCGCACTTGGGGCGACCAGGGAGATGGAACCTACCGGAACCCGGTTCTACCCTCTGATTACAGTGATATCGATTGCATTCGAGTGGGGTCGGATTACTACGCTGTTTCCTCGACGTTCCAGTTTTCGCCCGGTTTTGTCATTCTTCATTCCAAAGACTTGGTGAACTGGTCGATTCTTGGACATGTCGTTCCCGACCTTGCTGTCATTGGCCCCGCCATGACGTGGACGAAGATGAATCGTTACGGCAAAGGCATCTGGGCGGGAGCGATTCGCTTTCACGACAATAAATTCTGGGTCTATTTCTGCACGCCGGATGAGGGCTATTTCATGTCAACCGCGACGGACCCGGCAGGGCCGTGGGAACCTCTCCACAAAATGGAGTCATTCAGCGGCGGTTGGGACGATTGTTGTCCTTTTTGGGATGACGATGGGCAGGGCTACTTTGTCGGGACGAATTTCAAGGAGGGCTACAAAATCCATCTATGGAAACTCACACCTGATGGCCGCGATGTTGTTCCCGCATCTAATAACGTGATCCATCAATCGCGTGGAAGCGAAGCGAACAAACTCTACAAGGTCAACGGACGTTATTATCACTTTTATAGTGAAGATAGGGGCGGAGAGGGCCGGGTTATGATGATGGAACGGTCCAATTCCATTATGGGGCCGTACACGGAAAACAAACAACTGAGCTACGCGGAGAAACAGTTCAACGAACCAAATCAAGGAGGCTTGGTCGAAACGGAAAAAGGAGACTGGTATTTCTTTACTCATCACGGGCACGGCGCCTGGGAAGGACGTTGCGACAGCCTCCTTCCGGTCACATGGATCGACGACTGGCCGATCATCGGAACACCAGATGAAAAAGGAATTGGCCATTTTGTCTGGTCCGGGAAAAAGCCGGTGGAGGGCACACCCATTGTCACGCCGCAAACCAGCGACGAATTCGACGAGACCAGCCTCCCGCCGCAATGGGAGTGGAACTATCAATCGTGGAGCGACAAGTGGTCTCTGACGGAGCGTCCTGGCTGGCTGCGTCTTCATGCGTTTAGCCCCCTCCAGGTCAATAATCTAATGAAAGCAGGCAACACGCTCACCCAACGCTGCTTTCGGACAATTGCCAACGAGGTTGTGATCAAACTCGATCTCAGTGGCATGACCGACGGCCAGAAATGCGGCCTTTGCCATTTTGCGGGCACTCACTCGTTCCTCGGTGTGATTCAGGAAGGCGCAACGCGTACCCTGGAGCATGACGACAATGGCAAAGAAACTTCCGGGCCGGAGATTACCGGAAATGATTTGTGGCTAAGATCGACTTGGGGCTTGGACGGGAAAAGTCAGTATTCCTACAGCTTGGATGGGAAGACCTTTACCGCTTTCGGCGATCCTTATCAGCTCACTTGGGGCAATTATCGCGGGGATCGCATCGGAATTTATAGTTTTAATAACAAAGGCGAAAACGGCTACATCGACATCGACTATTTTCATTACGCGTACTCAGCACCTGGGAGGGGGCCCTTACCTAAGTAGGCAACTCGGCTCGGTGCGAATTTCCATCCATATGAAAACATCTACGCAGCTCTTTTCTCTCCTCCCTATAGCCATTCTTTCAATCGTGATCCTCGCCCAGACGGCTACGGCCCAGACAATGCCACCACCAGCTCCTATTCCAAATTTGCCGCCGCCGAAGCCCCCCGGGTCGGTGCCCATGGGAAACCCGAAGGATTTCCCGGAAGTGAAAATGGATTTCCCCATCGCGGATGGCCCTTATCAGCCGACTTGGGAATCGATTGCGCAAAACTATCCAGACAAGGAAGTGGCCTGGTTGCGCGAAGCCAAGTTCGGCATTTGGGTCCATTTCGGTCCTCAAGCCACCGGCCAGAGCGGGGACTGGTACGCCCGCCGGATGTATCTGCAGGGTCAATTCGCCTACAACAATCATCTCCGTGATTTTGGCCACCCTTCCAAAGTCGGCTATAAGGATCTCCTCAAGGATTGGAATCCGACCAAGCTCGACCCGGCGGCCCTGGTCAAAACGTATCAAGATGCCGGCGCGCGTTTTTTGCTCGTCCAGGGGGTTCACCACGATAATTTCGACAACTGGAACTCAACCTACCAGCCATGGAACTCGGTCAATATGGGGCCTCACCGCGACATCCTGGGAGAATGGTCGGCGGCGACCCATAAGGCCGGGATGCACTTCGGCGTCTCCTTTCACCACGAGTATTCGTGGTGGTGGTGGCAACGGTCTCACGACAGCGATGTAACGGGGGACAAGGCGGGAGTGCCGTATGACGGCAACCTGACCCTCGAAGACGGTAAGGGCAAATGGTGGGAAGGCTATGACCCGCGGCTCCTCTATGGAGTCGACCTGCGAGAATACAAGGGTTGGGACATTGCCCCGAATAGCTGGGATCCGGGCAAGGGTGGAGGCATCTTGGTGAACCACCTCGAGTACGCCCATTGGTACGTCACGCGCTGGGCCTTGCGCATCATGGACGTGATTAACAAATACGACCCTGATTTCTTTTACACGGACGGCGATGCCAAACAACCCTTTGACGGGTACAGCTCTTCCACCGGATACAAGTGCGACGCCACTCAACGGGTTATCGCCGACTATTATAACCGCACACTCAAAAACCGCGGCAAGGTCGATACCTTCAGCATCATCAAGTTTCACGGCCCCGCCAACGGGGTAGTCACCACCTTTGAAAACAACTGGCCCAAGGACATCAAGACCGACCAGCCCTGGATTGGTGAGTGGCCCTATGGCGACTGGTATTACCGGCCAGGATTCCATTACGACGCCGCTATTCTGATCGACCACATGCTCGAAGTCGTCTCTCGGGACGGCAGTGCCTGCGTCAATATCGCCATGCTGCCCGATGGTTCACTCGACGAAGGCAGCCAGGCGATGCTCAAGGATGTCGGCGACTGGATGCGGATCAATGGCGATGGCATCTACGGCAGCCATGCCTGGACCAAATTCGGGGAAAAGACCATCGGCGCCAGTGGGTTCAAGGCGACCGATTTTCGCTTTACCCTCGGCAAGGACGGCGCGATCTACGCTTTCTCCTTTGGCGTGCCGACCGGAGGCACCCGGCTCAAAATCGCCTCCATGGGCGCCAACTCCACCTGTCTCAAATCACCGATCAAGTCGGTCACGTTATTAGGCAGCAAGGATCAAATCGACTGGAAGCAGTCCCCGGACGGACTCGAGATCACATGTCCCGCAGAAACGCCCCTCAAAATCTCGGTCGTCTTTAAGATTACTTGTGAGCCTGCTTTGACTCCGGAAGTCAACGCAAGCCCGGCAAGCACCGGACCCCCAATCCTGGCCTCAAGAGCACTGAGGCGCTGAACATTGACCAAGGACACTCCTCCGTCGCATACCGAAATCGTCCCACAGTCAATGTCGAGAGCAGAGAACATGACCCTAGGATGATGTCATGAATTCCAGATTGGAAAACCTTGGTTCGTTCCACTGTTAAGCAAGTAGGTCTGCTTGTCTTCATTACCATTAACTTTGATTGGCGGCACTTGAGTTGAATAGCCGATCCCCCCAAAAGAGTGCGCCCACACGTTCACACGCCAAAGAATGACCTCGCACTCTTGTCATCCGGTGCTAAAAAAGTGCTAAAATGGCCAATGCTTAAGAATAACGCAGATGGTGCTAATGAACGCGTTACAAAAGCTCAGAGGAGGGGGATCACATCGCGAGTTCGAGTCTCGTCACCCGCTCATGTTCTTGTCTTCCAAGAGCATGATGCAATTGATTTACCAAGGTTAGCTTCACAAATTTCTGGTCGAGAAGGCGGAGCGGACATATACCTTGGCCATGGAACGAGGACTTGCGCTGGCTTTATTCGTCCTGATGTCGATGGGAATCGTGACCGTCAAATTATTGGGCCGGTCCGGCGTGATGGACTCGAGGCCGGAGTGGCATCGCTACTTGGAAGCCCACACGACCTTATGGCTCATGCTGGTGCCATTTATTTATGCCGCCTTATGCGAGGTAGCGCGGGGACGTGAGTCGGCTCCAGTCATTCTCGCCATCACGCGGACGATTGGCGTTTTGCTCCTGGCTGTGTTCGGGTATCTCTTTGCCAGCCTGGTCTTCAATTTCTGACCGGCTTGACACGTCGACGTTAGTGGCCGTCGCTGAAAATATAATTCAACCAGGAATTCATCCGCAGCAGGACCTTGCGCAGGATCGCAAGATGGTGCATGTGGTGGGTGTAAATCGCCACTTCGCCATTACTGCCGGGAACGATCTGGTACTTGGAAAGGTCGTCCGTAAAATCGATCGTCACGAGCATACGTCCGTCACCCTTGATTTGTTCAGGATCAATGAGGTTGCCTGTGGGCTGCAACTGGCCTTGCGTGATGTAGGTCCCCACGGTGACGACTTTCCCCTTGAAGAACCGTCCCGGCACGGCTGGCAGAATAATCTCCGCATCCGACCCTTCCTCGATGCGTTGCGCGCTATTTTGCAAAAAGGCCCCGACGAACTTGGGTTTTTCCTTGGGAATGAAAACCATTACCGGGCGCAGAGGTAGCGATGCCGCATACATTCCCGGGCGCAAAAACATCTGAACGACTGATCCGTCCGCCGGGGCGCGGACCACCGATTCGGCGAGATTGAACTTAGCGGTATCAAGTTCCGCCATGAGCGCCGCAACACGGGTGTTGGTTCCGCCGACATTCGCTGTTGAATTGAGCAACGCTCGCTCGGCCTCCGCTTCAGCCGCATCCGTGGAAGCCACCGCAGCCTCATAGTCGTTCTTGGCCTTCTCAAATTCTGATTTGGAGATGGCGCCAGTGTCCTTGAGTTTATTAAATCGCTCAAACGTGTCCCTCGCGGTCTCCCGTTGCGAGGTGGTTGACTCATACTGCTTCTGCGCCGATTGCGCCGTCGATTGCAACTGGCCGGTTCCCTGGATCGCATCCGCCAAGGCTGCTTCCTTGACCTTCACGGCATTTTCGAACGGTTCCGGATCGATGCGAAACAGAACCTCACCCTTTTTTAAGGGAACTCCCGCCTCGACGGGAACATCGATCACGATGCCGCTGACTCCCGGCACAATAGGCGTCGTCGTAAAGTAAAAGCGTGCCTGACTCGTGTAGGGATGATTGTAGTTCATGCAGAGCACGAGCGAGCCAATTAGCGCGATGCCCCCCAGTGCTGCCGTGAGCAGGGTGTACCCATTAACCGGGATCTTGAACAACTTGAAGACGCCGTATGCAAAGGCGACGTAGATGAGAAGGAGAAGCAGATCCATGGCGATATTATTCGGTCTTGGTCGCCTTGGACTTGGCGAGTTCGGCTTCGAGTTCCGCGATTTTCATTTGGAGCGCGGCGATGTGGGCTTGGGTGGCCTCGGGTGACGGGGTTTCCGGAGTATTCTTTTTCGCCATCCCGGCATTGGGCCGTCCGGCATATCCACCTTCAGGATGGTAAGCGGTGGCCCAAAGCCAGAGAAATGGCCAAATGGCGTGCAGGGTGAAAAGGCTTACCCATCCGCCGGCATGGATGGCGTCCTGGTGAGGATGGTTCCGGGCCTTCGCCATATTGTACGGAATGTCGTGAATCGCGATGATCCCGTAGGCAAGAACCAGGATGACTAGAATAAGAACGAACAAGGCGAAATAGCTTAAAAAATCCATGGAGGATGATTGAAAAGTTTGCTGTACCAATAAACAACTAATGTCGTTTAGATTTCCATCCTAGACATAAAGAACCGATGTGAGGGAGGAAAATCCCATACACTGATCACGGCTTCATGTGTTCGACCGCATCGGCCACGGTGAGTAGGCGATCGAAACCTCCGAACCTGGAGTCCACCCCTTCGCTTCGCATACGATCGCGGAGGGACGAATGGGCCTCTACCGCCTGAACGCGAATCCCCTGCGCGGCAATCTCCTGTGCCATGGCAGCGAGTGCGTGCACTGCCTGCAAATCGACGCGCGGTACGGCAGAAAAATCGAGCACCACCAGTTTGATCGGCGCGGTTTCGGTGCGGATGCAATCCAGAATGGTGTCGCAAACGTGCTCCACATTGAAATAAACCAGGCCGGCTTCGGGCCGAAAGATCAAAACTCCTGGAACGAGCTCGTTCGAGGGATGCCGTTTACGGTCGGAGAAGCGATTTGTCCCCGCAATCCGCCCAAGGAACGCCACATGCGGACATGAGCTCTGTTGCAGCAACTCCACCAACGAGATGACGGCGCCGATCAGGACACCCCGCAGCAGACCGGAACTGAGCACGCCCAGGAGGGCCATCGCTGCCACGAGAAATTCCGGACGGTCTATGCGCCAGAGTTGACGAAGGGTCGAGAGTTTGAATAGCTCCGCCACCGCTACCAGAACCACGGCGGCCAGCACCGGTTGCGGCAAGGCATGCAGAAGGTGCGAGAAAAACAGCACCACGATAAGAAGAAGGCCCCCCGCAAAAGCGGTCGAAAGCGGCGTGCGTGCGCCGCCACCCTCGTTCACGAGCGACTGGGACATCCCGCCGCTCACCGGAAAACCACTGCCCAGCCCGGCGGCCAGGTTCGCCCCGGCCAAGGCGAGGAATTCCTGGTTGGCATCCAGTCTGCCCCCGTGCTTGGCCGTGAGCATCCGCCCGACGGCCGCCGTCTCGACCGCCCCAAGGAGAAAGCAGGCGAGTGCAAGGGGCAGCAGCTCGTTCAGGTCCGACCACTGGATGGCGGGTAAACCCAGGCGCGGCAAGCCTTGCGGGACTTCGCCCAATAAGGCCACACCATAGACATCGAGCGACAAAAAGGACGAGACGACAATGCCTCCGACGACCACAACGAGGGCCACGGGCTTATGCTTCAGAAAGATTTTTCCCAGGACGAGTAATGCGAGCGCGCCCCCCCCGGTGGCCAGCGCGGCAGGATTGGTTTCTTGCAAATGCTGGAGAAAATAGCCGCTGTTGACCCAAAAACTTCCATGTTCGCCATGAAAACCAAAGAGCTTGGGCAGTTGTGTGCTCGCGAGAAAGAGGGCCACGCCGCATTTGAAGCCGGTCATGACGCTTTCTGAAATAAAGCTCACGATCACCCCAGCCTTGACGAGCCAGGCAAGAAACGCAATCACCGCCACCAACAGGGCCGTGCCGGCGGCCAGCGCTCCAAAACGCGCGGTGTCACCTCCGGCAATTTCACCCAGCGATGCACCAATGAGCAACGAAATCGCCGAGGTGACGGAAATCGCGGTCAGCCGTGAGCTGCAAAAAAACCAGAAAATCATTCCACCAAAGAGGCAGGCATAAAGCCCGGTCTCTGGAGGCAAGCGCGCCAGCGATGCATCTCCCAAGGCGGCAGGAAGGAGATAAGCGGCCAGTGTAATGGCGGCAAGGAGATCCCCCAGCAGCCAGTCTTTGTGGTAATTGCGCAACCATACCAGAGCCGGAATCAACCGCGTCAGCGTCGAGGTCGCAAGGGGCGGGGTAGTGGTGTTCATGGTCTGCTCGACAATTTTCATCTCGCAACACGACCTCGCCCCAGCCAAGGGACTCGATATGAGTCATTCCCCAGTTTAATATTTTTCCGGTACGAAATTCCGGCCTTTGAGCGCCGCCTGGTCATCGTAAGCGCCCTTCATCGAACGCTTGGGGAGCTTGATTACCTTATGCGCCACTTTTTCATACGGGATCAATTTCAAGAGGTGACGAATGCAATTTAGTCGCGCCCGCTTTTTGTCGTCGGAACGCAGGATATGCCAGGGTGCCCACTTCGTGTCCGTGGCCTTGAGCATCATGTCCCGGGCCTTGGAGTACTCAAACCATTTGGTCCGCGACGGCAGGTCCATGGGACTTAACTTCCACTGGCGAATCGGGTCGGTGATGCGCGCCTCGAACCGGCGTTTCTGCTCGTCGTCACTAACCTCCAGCCAGAATTTAAGAAGGCTGATACCGCCATCGACCATGTATTGCTCGATTTCGGGGCACCGCTCGAGAAAGAGCCGGTGCTGCTCCTTGTTGCAAAAACCCATGACGTATTCCACCCCGGCGCGATTGTACCAGCTGCGGTCAAAAATCACGATTTCACCCGCGGCCGGAAAATGCGCCATGTAACGTTGAATGTACATCTGCGATTTTTCGCGGTCCGATGGCGCAGGGAGTGCCACCACGCGAAATACACGCGGACTGACCCGCTCCGTGATCGCACGGATCGTTCCTCCCTTACCGGCACCATCTCGGCCCTCGAAAATAACCATGATACGAAGCCCCTTATGCTTGACCCATTCCTGCAAGGCGCACAATTCAGCCTGAAGCTTTCGCAACTCCCGCGCATATTCCTTGCCCTTCATCTTCGGCTTTTCGTCGGATGTGGATTTTATTTTCATACTGTCGTCTTTGGCGTTTAAACAGAGTTGACGATCCGTCATTGGATTTTAATCGACATAATACCTTTGCAAACATGGGGCTAGGTCCGGAATGGTCGTTTGCCTTAAGACCTGCATTGCACCTTCCATCTTAGAACGATTTTGCCAATAGCTACAAAAATGTTCGTCCGGCTGAAAGTTGAGTAGCAATTCCGAGATTCCCGCCTTGCATGCGGAAATTAAGACGCCTTCGGTGGATTCGAGTCTCGCCATCCTCTCGTCTCTTTCTTGCCCAGGAGATATCATTCGCCCATTCCATGCTTTTGAACCGACCGGATTCGAAAGAACTTGCTTCTAAGGGCAAGGTATCGTTTGATGATCGGCCCGCCGAGATCCTCTCCGGCTCCGGCGGACAAATTTGCCGCGTGGTGCAATTGGTAGCACACCAGATTCTGGATCTGGGTGTTCTAGGTTCGAGTCCTAGCGCGGCAGCTTGTTCACAGTAACAGGATCACTTCTTCAGCCAAAAGGATTGATTCCTTTCGTGGCTTGTGATCTACTTGCACTTCACCACTTATTCCGAAGTAGCTCAGTGGTAGAGCGGTCGGCTGTTAACCGATTGGTCGTAGGTTCGAGCCCTACCTTCGGAGCCCTTTTCTGTTTCCTGACTCATTGAGACTGAATTGGACTCTAGCGGACTAGAGTCTTCCGCGTGAAAGAGTTGTGTCGTTCCCGACAAATCCATTTGAGGGACTGGAACGGACTGCTCGGAACTGGTCTGGACTGAATTCTTGTCGCGTTTCTTTGTACCCTCCACGAAGCCATCCAGCTTGGCCACGGCCTGGGCTGTTTCGAGCAACGCGCAGTCCGTGTAAACGTGGTCCAGCAACCGGGGAGTGCTCAGGCGCATTTGTTCCATCGCCGTACGTTGGTTGATGCCCGCCAGTTGGAGATTGGTCCCATGCGTCTTGCGGAAGCTATGGAAGTCCGCGTAACGCCCATTCTCGTCGACGTAGGGCACCCCTGCGGCCTTGAGCAAGGCCCGATGGTCATCCATGTCCGGCATCTCAGGGAAAACGGCATCCGTCGGCAAAGCTCCTTCCGGCTTGAATGCTTTCAGGTCCTCCACCAAGTCAGGATGGATGAAGTGAGGCTTGCCCTTGCGATTCTTGACTGTCTCCGCTCTCAGGAGAATGTATGGCTTGCTCGCTTCAAAGTGGAAATCACCCCATTGGAGTAGGGCCACTTCGTTACGTCGCAGTCCGCTTAGGATGTCCATGCGGATGATCAGCGCGTAAGTTTTGTCCGCAACTTCGAGCAGCTTCCAAATCTCTTCGGACGTGTACCCACGCCGGGGTCTTTTCTTCCCACCTGGCCTTGTGGTCAATTCTACGGTTTTGAGCGGATTCGTGAGCAGCTTGCCGTCATGTTCCAGCCAATTGAGCACCGTCCGCATGGAGACCAGATAGTCATTGAGCGTCTTCGCGGACTTCTCACCTTGCTTGCTACGCCAGGCATTGAAACTGTCCGCCGTGATGTCCTTCAAGAATTTCCAGCCGCATTCTTTGAAAATCTTGGTCAGGCGAAGGCGCGTAATCCGCAGGTAATCGGGATCCTTGCCGGCCCCGGCACGTGCAGCCAGAAAACTTTCCAGATGCTGCGCCAACGGCTTCACCGCTGCTTCCCGCAACGGCTTGGCCGGGAGCATTCCCACGCTCTCCTCATTGATCTCTCGCACGATCTTTGCCTTTTTTTGTTCGGCAACCTGCTTTTCCCGCACCTTGAGGGAGAACCGGCGGGCAGGCTCCCCGTCCGGCTTCAAGTGAAGATGCCAGTAGGGAGAGCGAGACGGTTTGAAGAGGCTTGCTTGCATGGGGCTCCTGATGGTTGGTTTTATTTTTGGAGAAGACTGAAAACGTAAGCGTGGATGCTGGCCACCACGACGAGACGCGAACGCCCGCACTTGACTGATTGAAGCTTGCCTTGGTCGATCAAGCGCTTGATCGTGCGGTCGCAAAGGTCCAGCATCGCCGCAGCCTTGGAAATTTTCACGAGCAACTTTTCGGTTGGTTGCTCCTCCACCTTCTGGCCTGGATTCGTCGCGCTCATTTCTTCCGCTCCTTCCGCTCATTTTGCCGCGCCTTTTCGCCCTCAAGCCACTTGCCAAATCTGATCTCTCCCAAAGCCGGTTCACGCTTCACCGCTTCCAGGTATCGCGCGTAATCGGGATTGATGTAGTCCTTGGGCATGACCCCGAACCGCGCCTTGATGATATCGGTGAGGGTAAGTCCCGTGTCTTCCATGAATTCGCGAAGGCCCGGGCGCTCCATGGTGTTCTTCCATTCCAGGAACTCACCTTCCCAATCAGGCTTGGCCCCTTCCAGTTCTTCACGCGTGACCTTTCCTTGTTTGATGGCGCGTTCCTTGATTTCTTCCGCCCAGGCCTTGATTTCGACAACCGGGATGTAGATGAAGGGCGACTCCCGGGCCTCACGGGGACGGCCCAGCCAGGTCTTGCTTTTGCGGCGGACATGAAAAAGGAACGCCGTTAACTTGCCCTCTTTCATTCGCTGATGGACGGCAGCACGGCTGACAGGAGCGTACATGCACGCCCCGCCTGGTGAGACGGTGCTTCCCGCCACTTCGCACACCGCATCGAACCATACCGAGTTTTCCTCTTCCGTGCCGTCAGCACGATAAATCCGGGTGCCCGCATCGGGGGTGCCGAAGATATGCGCTATTTCTTCCGGTATTTGAACAACGGATCCTTCCATAAATGTTTCGTTACTAACGAAACATAACTAACGGAAGATAAGATGTCAATTGTATGCAGCTAACTTAGTCCTTCGAGTCGCCCCCCTTCCAACCGAAAATTTCTTCGACGGTGGTCCTGAGGCGCTGGGCGAGCTTGTGCAGCTTGGCCAGGGTGATCGATTTTTCGAGGTTCTCCAGCCGATGGAGGCCGGAGCTGCTCATGCCCAGCTTGGGGGCGAAATCGCGGTAGGTCTGGTTCCCGCGACGCTTCCTGAGGAACTCGGCGACCTTCCGGTCGTAGGGCGATGCACGCATGTCCCAGAATTTGGGATTTACTTGTCCCATAATCTGGAACAGTTTTAGGGAAGTCACCGGACCTGCCTATGCGAACCCTTCTCCTTGCCCTCTTGGCCTTGCTGGGCTTGACCGCTACCGTCCATGCACGCCTCGGGGAAACTGAGGACGCGGTGATTACGCGTTATGGCAAGCCCAAGGCAAAGATGCACCGGGCCTGGGGCGACGAGGAAATGTTCTCGATGAACGGCTTTAACATAACGGTGACCTTCCTTAATGGAGTGTCGCGCGGGGAATTGTACCGCATCACTTCCGGCAAGATTACGGACGATCAGGTGGCCAATTTACTCTCGGCCAATGGCGAAGGGTATTCATGGGAAGAGTTGCCCAAAACAGACATCCCTAAGAATATTTTTGCTCCTATCAAACAAATGTGGCGGAGGCCCAATCTCTCCACGGCAGCGCTGACGGACACTTCCTTTGAGTTCAAGTCCATTTTCCTGATCATTGCTCAGCAGGACACAGCTAATCAGAAGCCCGCTGCGCCAAGCACACGTGGGTTTTGAACGTATATGCCTCGGAATTAAACGCAGTCGTTAATGTGGCCGTCCCAACTATTGCGCCTTTATTGTTGATCTCACGCGACGGGATCTCACTTGAAATCCCCACCTAACAGTTGGCCGTTTTCGGCGTCAATCCAGACTTGTAATGAACCGCCGGTCGGTTTCATCTGCCCAGGAGAAGAGGGGCCTGTGTATGTTTTTGGGTAAGTTGCCACCCAAGCCAGGCGTGCGTTTAAGTCAGTGTTACGTCCCAGCGACTCGATACTGGGCTGGGCGGTTAAGTGATTCGGAGTAACAACGCGCAAGTCCATTGTGGGAGTACCGGCCAACTCGTAATTCTTCAACCACATTGCTCCGGGAGCCCAGGCGAGAATTTCTTTTGCTCCTTCCGCTGCCAGAATGAGGGCTTTGTCCTGAGCTATCGGGGTGATCGTCTTATCGTCGTAATGAGACCAAAAATTGTAGCCTAAATCAGTAGGGCCATGGCCATCAACCAACTGCACAACAAGTGAATCGCTCTTAAACTTATACCCCTTTTTGTCTGTTCGCGCCCAAATCACCCTCCAGTCAGAATCCATGTAACGAATGCCGTCCCGTTGTGGAGTTGCTTGAACGATAGACAGCTTCAGATTATATGGCATCTGGTCACCCAATACGGCCTTAGCATATCCCATGGCCAGTGAAACAACTTTTTCTTGCGTCCATTTTAATTTAGGAGGTTCTGGATAATATTTATTGCTCGCGTGAAGTGATGTCCAATTTGCAAAATTGACTACTTGAGCGGATACTGGCAATAGCTGTATCCGGAAGATAGGATTTGTGCTTTCCAGAGTAATGATATCTTGCTGTCTCCTATCATCGAAATTTTTTTTGAAATAAAACTTCGAAGGAGCATTTGTGACCGTCCAGCATCCATTTTCTCTTAAATACGTTTCCTCTCGTTGAATAGCCTTCAAAGCCACCGTGGTATATTTCTGTTCATCATCCTTACTTATTTGGTTGTCACCCGAGACTGGGAAATGACTAAAGACTAGTAGCAACGTAGCGATGGCTAGACCGCATTTGAGTACATGTTGGATTGCGGTTCCATAGAAAAGTGATTTCATGCTAAGGACCACTTGGTGGTATTGGGGTCAAATCTATCGTTTGAGTTTGGCCAGTTACGGTAACAAGAGTTGCTACTCCATCGTTATCCCTCGGAGTGTTATTAACAATTCTCACCGCATCTTGAACTTCTGGGATATTGCCTGGCGTAGCACTAGTCAGGTCGGTGAAGAAATCGGGGCCTGCCGAGGCAGCCACGCCCATATTTACTTCCGTACTCCAGCCCACGTAAGCCGTATTTTCGGCTTTACTGGGATCGGGTTGTGCACTGGCGTTCTTGAACGCAGCAGCAAATGCCAATGGTACGCCACCTGAACTCGTGTCATCCGCAGAAGCGCAACCATTGATGAAAACTAATTTATAATTCGCGGTGCCAATGTTCGCAGAAATGGTCGAAGGATGAATGGATTTTCCGATCAAGGGATGCAGAGAAATATCCAGATAGTTCGGCCAGACGTTGAAAGCACCAAATTTAGTGCTGGCAGTTCCGCTTGGCGTCGCTCCATGAGCAAAGATGTAAAAAAGTGAATACTTTGAAACAGCAGTGGTTATATCCGAATACGTTACAACTTGATCCTTGGTTACGCTCCAACCTAAACCTTTGATGTTAGCTGAGGCCGACCCGATCAAAATCTTTTCGATTGTATTGAGATGTTGGCCAGCGCCTGCTCCGTCCAGCATATCGGCGAGAATCCCTACTGGAGATTCTCCAGGATCAGGGCGCCACGGCATTTGGAATGAATTTATCGCACGACCAATAAATGCCCCTCCATTCTTTTTTGGGGGATCGATTTTAGTGCCAAATATTGAAAAGCAAATTGTATTCGCCGTAGGGTCTGTCTGCAACGTGGTTATTCCTGAGTATGTGCCACTAGTGCCGGACGCAAGCAAGGCAATGGGGGGAGTCCTGATCAAGCCGGGTGATCCGCTAACTGGAGTTGCGTTGACAGTAACACTGTTGGATCCGCTACTCACGATGATAGGAACTGTAGAACTGAAGCCTTTCACTTGGATGTAAAAGACGCCTTGGCCGCTTGATCCGGGATCAAGCGCCGTAAAGGTCGTTGGTGTCTCGGTGAAGTTGGAATAGGCATTTGAAGTGGAACCTGTCTCAGTCAAAGCAAGGGTGGCGGTCTGAGCTTTCAGCAAAGTAGTTACTAAGGAAATTTGCATGCCGGTGCCCGAAAGACTGTTGATCGCGATCGTCACATCCCCCGCAGTGCGTGTGAAGATTCTGGTGTTTACCCCGGTCTCAGTGAGCGTCGCATCGACGGCATTGTTATCCTGGCTTCCAGTTAGATGCGCGACAATCGTATTGGTCGACGTCGTGCTCAACGTCCCGGAAAGATCAATCTCAGTCAAAACCACGTCCGCAGCAAAGTTTGACGTCGCCACTCCCGTTTCACTCAAAGTAAAGGGTGCATTACTCAGTCCCAATGTTGAGTCGGTTACCTGCACCTGCAACTTATCTGCTGCGGTGCTGCTTGTCGTCTGAGTAGTCGGGCTGAGCGTGATGGTAATCGTGTTGCCGCTATCCTTAAAGATGCCAGAACCTGCGGCGGTTTCTGTCGCGGTGCCAGAGAACGTGCCCGTCGAATTGTAAAACAACACAGTCATCGATCCGGTGGAACTGGTACTCAAATTTTGGGAAAGTTGGGCCGTAAATACATATCCACCGGAACAAGTCTCATCCCTATTCAATGTAGTAGCCATGTCGGGATGGAACATCGGAAGCTCCGATTTGTCATCGAGACCATTGTCTTTGATCGGCTGGAAGTTTCCACTGCCAGGCGGGCCTTCTCTCACGAAGGACACGGGCAGCAAAAGTACGCCGTGTGAACCCGCTGCAATCGGGTCCATTGTCCCTGTGGGTGTGTATGTGGCCGTCCCGACTATTGCGCCTGAATCGTTTATTGAAGCCCCCTGTGTCGAAATCCCCGACCAGCCGGAGCCGGGAGCGATGACTTCGTCCAGCTTCTGCGGCACGCCAAAGGCACCGTTGGTCGGGTTCATTTCCATGAGGGAAGGCACCCAAGAACCATTGACGAAGCCGGAGCCGACCATTTGCGCGGCGGGCTGGTAGGACGCCCCGTTGTTGGTGGTGGACACGGCGGCGTTGATGGCGGTGGCGTAGAAATTGGTCATGGTATGGTCGGTGCCGTTGTACCAGTAGCCGTAATTGGTCGCGGCCCCGGGGAGGCTCTGGCCTACCACATAGGTTACACCATTGGTGTCCTTGTTGCTCAAGCCATAAGGCGCAAAGTCCAGCGCGGTCGAATCGAGGTAGTTGGTCTGCGATCCGGGCGGAGGGTCGTTAATGGAGTAGGGCCATTGGCTGCTTTCGCCCTGATAGGTCGTTCGTGTCTGAAGCACCTGACCATGATTATTGACTTTGATGATGTCGACCGAATGGCCCCACAATCCAGTTACATCTCCTTCATACCAAGCTATCGTGCCGATTTCCGTGCCGTCATGGTAAGTATCGAAAACGGAGAGGGGGATGTAAGCGTCCGTGCTGGCCTTGTTCTGTTCCGTCCAGACAGAATGGTCCGGGGTGATGGCGATGCCTTTGTTGTCGTCGAGATGATAAAAATTCTCTCCGATGGGAATAAAAAGGCCCAAGTCATCCGACCACCCGAAAATAGCATCTTCTACGTGCTTTTGGTAGTCTCCCTGCACGGGGCCGGTGGTGATGGTCCCATTGGTGGCCCAGATGGTCTTGGCATAGTCCTTGTAGTGGTCCTGGGTGACGGATCCGTCACCATTTGTCACGAACGGGTCGTCATGGTGCTTGTACTCAAAGCCGATGGTCGTCCCGTCTTCCGTGATATCGCTGGGGGCCAGGTATTCATATCCTGAGGCGAGGGCGAGGGGATGAAATACACCAGCGTACCAGATGCCATTGGTGCTACCGGAAAGCAGGACGTAACCGCTGTCGGTGATCTTGGTGGGGGTACCATTGGTGCCGAGGTCGATCACGGCATAGCGGGGGCCGAAGCCGCTGTTGGGGTAGGGGGAATGGAGGAAGGGGGTCTGGTCGAAGGCCTCGACTAGTGAGCCCAGGCCCGCAAGCACGCAAAGGGCCGCGAGCGTAAAGAGCGTCTGTGCGGTGGCGGCCGATTCTGACCCGGAACGATGTTTCAAAGGGGATCGCATGTCACTTTTGTCCGGCGATCCGGAAGTAGTATTGCTGGCCCACGGTGAGCCCGGTGACCGCGTAGCTGGTCGCGGTGGGATCGCCGAGAGTGGCGACGGTGGTCCAGGTGGCGTCGTCGGTGCTTTTTTCAATGAGGATGCTGGTGGCACTGGTGGCGTGGTTGACCCAGGTGAGGTCGATCTCGGATGGGCTGACGGGGGTGACGGTCATGTCGCTGGGGCTGTCAAAGGTTCCGTCCCCGGCGGAGGTGGCGGAGTTGAACGTGACGGAATGGCCAGCGGTGGTCGCGGTGATGGTACTGGCAGTGGCGTAGTTGGTGCTGGCCTGATAGTAGACCTTGGCGTGGCCGCTGCTGTCAGTCGCGACGGGTTGCGAGGAGGTCGCGAAACCGCCCCAAACAGGACTAACACCACCACCGCCCGAGGCAGCGGCAAAGGTAACGGGGGCATTGGTCAAAGCCGCCCCGCCGATACTGTTGACGACGCTGACGACCAGCGGTTGTTCGGTGAAGGCCCCGGGGGCGTTGGTCTGGTTGTTGCCGGAGACGATGGCAATCGTCGGCACGATGTTCGTCCCGCCCTGGCTGTAGTAGTTGGTGGGATTGGAACCGTTCGCGTAATCCTGCGCGAGGGTGTAGCCGTTGCCGTCGGGACTGGAATTGGTGTCGTTGCCCAGATAGCCGAAGTAATGCATCTCCCACCAGTCGGGCAGACCATTGGTGTCGCTGTCGAGGGTGAGATCGTAATTGAAGACGGCCTTAAGCTGGCCGACGTTGGCAGCGTTGTAGTCATTCGCATTGGTGCTGGAAAGCCAGGCCGGAATCGCGTTGGTGTAGCCGATGATGACGAGGTTGGTCCACACGAGGTTGCCGATGTACTTCAACTGCCCCTGGTTGATGGCCTTGAAATCGTTCGGGGCGGGGTTGGTGGAGCTGTAGCCGTTGGTCGCGTAGTAATTGCTCCAGCCCGCGAGCATGCTGTTGAGCGTGCTGCCCGCGCCACCGGGGAGGTTGGTGTCCATGTAGAGGACGGCCTTCTGCGTGAATTGCTTGAGCTGGCCTTGGCTCGCAGCCCGGTAGTCGTTGGTCGTGGCCAATGGGTTGACGGGCCCGCCGGTGGCCGTCCACCACGGGGGCTGGGCCTGCAGGGTGAGGGCCAGCGCCAGAAAAAGCGAGGCCATGAGGCCCGCCTGCTGGACGGTGAAGGAAGAGTCTTCACGCGTCTTACCCCTGCCCGTGTGGCGTGGATGGTTCATGAGCGGTTCCCTGTAATGACCCGTGGCGCTCCGCTTAGTGGCCGAACATGGGGACGTCGGTCGATGTTGTCCCGGTGACGGTGATAATAAAGGAGGGGGCGGTGACGGCGCCAGCGGTACTGATGGTACCGGTCGATGTAAGGCCAGAGGCGGTGAAGGTCCCCTGCAAGGTGGCATTGCCATTTTTGTAGATGACAAAAGCGTCGGAAGTCCCATTGATGGCAGGATTTCCATTACTGCCACCGTCGCCGCCATTTCCGATTTCGAAAAGAGGATCGGTGTCCACCCACGTGGAAGGATCACCACCTCCAACATTGAATGCACCCATTACGGACGAATTGTAGGAAGCGGCTGAGGTAAACATTCCTGTGGCGAAGGAATAATTTGCATCAGCGGTGGTAGTGAATCCCGTTGCCAAGGCGCCGTATCCGGCACACTCGACATACGTTCCCAATGCAGTCGCGTTGTAGGTGTTTGCGGTGGCAAATTGTCCTATTGCAACGGATTCTCCATAATTAGCCGAAGAGCCAAATCCCATCGCACTTGCTCCCCAACCCGAGGCGTTGGCACAACCTATTGCCACGGCGTAAGATCCGTCCACCGATGACCCCCCAAGGGCGGTAGAGTGTCCAAATCCAGTGGAATCGCCCGCATGGGAGCCTCCCAGCGCCGTGGAATATTGGGCATCCGCCGTAGAACCTCCAGCAGCAATCGAGGCGGTGCCGCTGGCGGTTGAGCCTAATCCTTGCGCAAAAGAATAATCTCCGGATGCCGTGGTGGAATTTCCCAGCGCAACAGAATTAGTACCGGTGGCACTGGTGGTGTCTCCCAAGGCAACCGAATCAATTCCGGTGGCCGAGGCCCCAGGAAAGACGCTGAGGGCCATTGTGCCGCCAATGGGAAAGTACCGGCTATCCGCCAACCCCACCGTCAAAACACTAGTGGTTCCCGTCAGTGTCTGGTTCGGCATTTGATTGTCAGTGCCATTGACCGTCAGTGAGTTCGTGATGGTGCTGGCTCCCATGGGATCGAGGGTGATCATCGCTACCGGCGTGGAGGATTGATCGTAGAGAATCAGCTTGTGATCGCCGTCCAAGGTCATCTGCAACTCGGCCGTGCTACTGGCTTTCTGCCACCAACGCCATATATTTGCATCACGGGTGGCCTGCAAGTCCACATGGGAAGTCGTTCCATCTGTGTAGGCTGCCTGCCAGCCAGGATAGGAGCTTGCACCTGTGCCCAGGCTGATCGTTCCTCCTGCGATATCTGCCGTCCCCGTCAACGTCAGGTTGTCGCCCGTCAAATCAGTGGCGCGTGCCCATTGGGTGTGCAGGCCGATCCCGAAGATCAAGAGTAATACCCATTCTTTTAATCTACGGATGCTCATGGTTTTTATCCTCTGGTATGTTGTTGGTCGGTGGGGACAGATCGCGCGGCGCATTTTGCGCGATTGCTTGGGCTTGTTTTTGTATTTCCAGAAAACGCGCCCCGTTCTGTTGCCGCCATTGTTGCATCGCTGCCTGTCGCTGTGCGGGCAGATCTGCTCGGTGCTCATTTATGAAAGCAACTTGGTCGCGCATCAATTGGTCACGCTTGGTTAGATAGGCTTTCATTTCCGGTGGAGCATTCGCCGGTATTGACAACGGAGGCGGCAGAGGCAACGGATTCTTTGCCTGTTGTTGAGCGATGATCTGTCCCAATTGACTCTGTCGCTTCAGCAAGTCTGCGTTCTGCTTACGAAACTGCGCGAAGTCCTGTGCCTTGCCTATGTCGCTTCCATTTTGACTGTGCCATTGTCGCATTTTTTCCGCTAGCACTGCCGAAATCTGCTCAAATTCTTTCATTTCCGGCGTCGCTTTCGCAGGAACGATGACCTTAGGGGCCGTTGCCGTTACCGATGAGGTCGTCGGCACGGCGGTTGAGGTTGGAGTTACTGCACTAGGCTCTGCGGAAACATGGCCCGGCGCAAATAATACCACGCCAAGAACGAGGCAACCCATTGCCCCAATCCCGTTCCGACCGATTTTCTGCCGGAAAGTTTTCAACATAGAATGCTGGGTTAAACTGTGCGAGCTATACTCGATTTAACCCTTGTGTCGACAGAAATAACCGTAACTGGCCAGCGACTTTTTATTCTCGAAAATACCATTCCATCGCAAGCCAAAGTTAACCAAAGCGATACGCTACATTTTCCCACAAATTTACGTTTTCAGTAATTTGTTCCCGTCGCTTTCGACGTGACTTGGCGTAAATCAGCAGGGCCTCTTGGTGAAAATTTTCACAGATCGGAGGCACATCGAATATATTCGGCCCTGTAGGACGTTTTGAGATCAGGTCGGCTTCCACGACAGCCAATGAAGGGTAAGTGATCAGGACTACGGCAAGGATATGTTCCCGGTACCGATAGGCCCACCGGTTACCGAGCTTGAGTCGAAGCATATCGAAGGGGTCTCGTGCGAGGCAGGGGCCAGAATTGCAAAGCCCCTCGCCCAGGACAGTTCTGGCAAACACGGCCAGCTTGGCACGCCACAGTTGATCGTAGGGACTGTTACCGGCGCGATTGGAGTAGACCCTTTGCCAGCCTTTGGAGTAACGGACCAGGCGGGCCCCCTTGTCTTGGGGACGCCGATAGATCAGCCCCTTGGTGAGATAGGAGGCAATGTAACGGGAGGCACTTTCAGCCGCTTTGATGGGTTTGAGTTCATGGCGACCAAAGCGGGTGGAGGGACAAGCCTTGCGCCAGAAGCGCCATTCGCAACGAAGGTAAGGACTGACGGACTTGTAATTCCGAATTTTCACCTCTTCATGGAGAAAGCCCGTCCGGATGTCCTGGGCCATCTCCACGAGCAGGTGAAAATGGATGGCACCCGTTTTGTGACGCTGCATGACGATCATCCAGCGTGGATAACGGGACAGCCTCCTCCGGTTCAGGTTGTTGAACCTCCGTCCGGCCTCTTTGAAGTCCATCACCCGGTCGGCAAAGGTGAAGGTGAGGAATCCGACGCGGTTGATTCCTATTTTTTCAATAAAATGGGCGGCATTCAGGTAAGTTCCCTGGGCCTGCTTGATGGCCCGCTTGAACTTGGTCTCGTCTGAGTTGTTTTTAAATAGACAAGGAAGGGGCGCGGCCCCGCTGCGCGGGGCCATCGCCCCTTTCCTGAGTCTATATTCCTTCAACGCCAGGACGACCCGGAGGGGTCAGTGGCGTCTCAATGATATTCAGGATAGCCGCCTTGAGCGGCTCGGGCAGGTTGGGCCAAACCTGCCGGATTTTTTCAATGGACTCGGCGTCCTTGTCGCACTTTTTTACAACTGGTTTTGTAACCTGTTGGTTTTGTGCGGCTCCTTCGTAGGTTCGAGCCCTACCTTCGGAGCCCTTTTCGACATCGCGAGTCCGTTGGACAAAGAGCAATGATTCGCTGGAAACCAACAAAATAAAGCAAAGCCGGGCTCGATGCGAAAGCCCGGAAAAGAAAGTGCACTCGGGGAGACTCGAACTCCCATGGGTTACCCCACACGCACCTCAAGCGTGCGCGTCTGCCATTTCGCCACGAGTGCAGGGAGGGTCAGCATACGCGCCCCGACGGATTTGTCACTGAAATTCATCGGATGAAAACGCAGTCGCATCCCCGCGAGATTGGGGTTAGGTTGCGGCATGGCTGAAGTTCCTGCCACCTCCCCGGTTTCCGTCCGGGCGCGTTACACGGGCGTACTCTATGGGGCACTCGTGGGGGATTCGCTGGCGCTGGGAACCCACTGGATTTATGAGCAGGAGGAGATTGCCCGGCGTTTTGGTCGCGTGAAGGAATTGCTGGCAGCGGACCCCGCAAGTTATCACCCAGGCAAGGAACTAGGCGCGCAGACCCATTATGGCGATCAAGTGCTCGTGCTGATGGAATCGCTGGAAGCGTGCGGCGGGAATTTTGTGATGGACGATTTCGCGCGCCGCTGGCGTAGCTTTTGGGATGGGAGCAAGACGTATCAAGACAAGGCGACCAAGGAAACCCTGGCGCGACTGGCGGAAGGCTCGGGGCTGACGCGCGCGGGTTCCGATTCCGTACAGATTGGCGGCGCGGTCCGCCTGGCCCCGGTGCTTCTGGCGCTGCGGAACGAGGAGAAGCCGACGATCATTGCGGCGGTGCGCGCGCAGACGGCGCTGACCCATGCCAATCCAGCGGTCGTTGATACAGCGGAACTCATCGCCCACACGGTATTCATGTTGATGCGCGGGGTCTCGATTCCGAGCGCGTTGCAGATGGCGGCGGCGTTGCCCTACAGGGCGTTACAGGCTGGGTTACTTTTGCAACAGGCCGAGGGAGCGCGCGATCTCCCCACCACGGAAGCCGTCATGAAACTGGGGCAGTCGTGTGGGAACGAACAGGCGCTTGCATCCTGCTTCGCCATCCTGTTGCGGCATGGGGATAATTTTGAGATTGCGCTGATCGAAAACGTGATGGCAGGCGGAAATTCCGCCGCCCGCGGGCTGGTACTTGGAACAATTCTAGGTGCCGCATATGGACGCCGCGCAATTCCCGAGCGTTGGATCACACCGCTCCAGGCACGGCACCAAGTGGAGGAGTTTCTCAAGATGGTCGGGCTAGGTGGGATGGATTAGGCACGTCTGGAAGACGCCTGCGCAGCGGACTGACTGCCAAAGCACATCTTTCCTCAATATTACTTTGCCGGAGGCAAACGCAATGTCGGCCAGACCCAGTCACCGTGCCTGGCCACACTGTCGCCGGGCGCGGGATTCGTCAGGGAATAGACTTCCACGCCACCGTCGTCCTTCAAGTTCCACCCGACTGAATAAAGCAGGAAAGTGCCATCGGGCCGGAGAGAATAATGATAGGGCTCCCCTGTGACCGGGTCGCGAGGAACCGCCGCAAGGTTCGCGGGCACGAGCGCGTCGAGCGTCTTCGGATAAACGCCATGCGCCAGCCGGTACCGCTCAAGACCACAAGCCATCCGTACCTCGTCCAGTCGAACCTGGACCCGGGCAAACTGAAGGGGGGCATTGAGAAGGGAAGGAGTGGCCAGGACGTAAAGAATGTTCCATGGCGTATAGGCACTCCACTGCTTTCGCCGTTCGCCCGCCCGTTGCGCGGCCCGATTGGCCGGTTCCACAGCCATGCGATGAGCTTGAGGATCAGCGAAGGTAACACTTTCCAACAAAGCATCGGCCATCTGACAACTATTCCGGTCCAACCAACCATTTGCCCACAGGTCGAAAACCGAATCGGTCGCATACAAAGGAGGGGGTTGATCGCCGATACTGAAGAAATTTTTAATATCGGGCCTCCGGGTCTTGAGATAAGTGATGGTCGGCAGGGAAAAACCGACGAACTCCCCACGCATGGCAAGTTGATAATTGGCCAGGGGATCGAGCGGAGCCAGGGCCGCCTGGATCTCCGCGAGTTGTTGATCGTTCCATGCGTGCATGAAGAGGCCCTGATTGATCATTGTTGCATTGGTGACCGTCAGCGACCCGGCGACGAGTCCGGAAATCAAGACCGGTTCCCGGCCGACCGCGACGTTGAGCATGGCGACAAGCTTGATGTCCTCCAGCGCGGCCTGGGGCTGATTTTCGCTCAAGGCAAGATAAGCGTGCATGCTTAAAATCCTCGCCAGGGCCATTTGTGACGAGATGAGGGAAAGCGATCGTCCGTACGCCGGCTGCGAAATATAATCTTCCTGAAAGCGGCAAAAGGGCCGCGTGGCCGTGGCGGCGTGAAGATCCGTAATGAAGGGGTAGAGTGCCTCGAATTGAGCCAGCGCACTTTGAGGTGGCGTGGTGTTTTTGAAGGCTTCCGCAAAATTAGCCGCAACGGAGGTCCGAATTTCCCCCAGTTCCGGCACTTCGCCTTGCTGTGCTTTCCCCATGGTCGGGAGCTTGCCTCCGGGAAGGTTGGTACGCATGGCCCGGCGTAGAGCCAGCGGCTCAAGACTGGTTTTGCCGTTGTCATCGGGTTGACCGGGCTCCAGTTTAAAGAGCGGGAGAGCCGCAAGATTTTGCTCATCCGGAACCGCTGGAGGGATAAGTTTGTTGAAATCGAACGATTCGCCTTTGGCTTCCCACTTGGCTTTCGTCGCAGTCCAGTCGCGAGCGCCGCGCCAGTCTTCCTCGACATAGAGAAGGATGACCAAGGTGACCGTCCAAAGGACAAATTTCCCGAAGCCCCAGGACCAGAAGAAGCGGGCGATCTTGTGGAAGATGGATTTCATGGCATTTGCCTGAGAGGTATCGGTTCAGCCTGGTCCAGCTCCAGTTGCGCGAGGAGAATTTGATCAGAAAGGGAAACGAGGTAGACGGGGCGATTGGGATCGAGATGGGCAAAGAGGACTTTTTCCTGGGGATCGACCGGGGTGGTGGCCTTGAAAAGGAAGATGAGGGCCCAGAGCGCGGTCAGGGCGGTGGCGGTGAAAGGGTTGCGGAGGCAGAGATTGCGAAAATAGAGGAGCGCCGGCGACCAGACGGCGCGGCGGGACGAGGAAGTGCAGGCCGCCCGCGCGGCGTTGCCGAGAATTTCCGCGCGCCATGAGAGGGGAAGCTCCGGGGCAGGGAGATCGCGCAGGTGTTGTTCGAGCTTTTCGTCGTTCATGGAGTCATTACCAGATAAAGATAGATAAAGTCAGAGATCCTTCGACAAGCTCAGGATGACAGGGTGGTGGAAAGTCGTTCATGGGAGGTCCCGGTAGAGAGGACGCAGTTCGTCCCGCAATTTGTCTAAGGCGTAGCGATAACGGCTGGCAGCGGTGTTGGCGGATATTTCAAGCACCCCGGCAATTTCGGCGAAGGTCATTTCCTCCCAGACCTTGAGAATGACGACGGCTTTCTGTTCCGCAGGAAGCGCATCGAGCGAGGTGGCGAGGACTTTCCTCAGCCATGCGCCGTCGTCGGGGAGCGGTTCGGGAATGGAAAAGGACTCCCCTTCCCGATAAGCCCGGTCGTCATAGCACTGGCGGGTCTCGTCGCGCCGGTGACGATCAATGGCGAGGCGATGGGCCAGGCGGAAGAGCCATGATCGCGGCGCGGTGACGCCATCAAGCAATCGGGGCGATTTCGCCAGGCGACTGAAGATTTCCTGGAGGAGATCGTGCGTTTCCGTTTCGTTGCCGGGCAGGCGGATGAGAAAGCGGAAAAGCGCGGGCGCGTGGTCCCGGTAGATTTCCTCAAGCCAGTCCTGAAGCGCCATGGCTTAAGGACGCAGGGGAAGCGGGAATTTGTCTAGGGAATTTACGCCACGCCGCGGAGCTGATTGAGCAGCGGACGGTCGGCCTCGGGGAACTGGTAGTTCAGCAAGTCAGCGGTGGCGATCCAGCGGAGGTCGGCGACTTCGAGTTTTTGAGGTTCGCCCGTGAGGATGCGGGCATCAAAGAAATAGAGCCGGACGTCGCGGTCCGGGTACGGATGAACGATACGATGGATTTCGTCGCCGATCTCGGTCTCGACACCAATCTCCTCCTTGAGTTCGCGGAATAACGCGGCCTTGAGCTCCTCGCCGGGATCGACCTTGCCACCGGGGAATTCCCAGTAGCCGCCGAGGGTGTCGTCGGCCATCCGTTGCGTGATGAGCAGCTGGCCGTCGGCACGGCGAATCACCCCCGCGACGACATCAATCGGCGGGTGGGTGACGACGCGTTCGTGCGGAGGCACAAGATATCGGGGGGGCTTAAGCACCTTGCAGCGAAAGAGCGGCGCCAGAAATTCCGGTACAGAGTCCGGAGCCGCTCTATCGATCATTTCTTGGCTTTCTCCCAGTCGGAAAGGAATTTGGCCAGGCCGCTGTCGGTCAGCGGGTGATGCAGGAGCTGCTTGATCACGGCGAAGGGCGCAGTGATGACGTCGCTGCCGATCCGGGCCGCCTCGAGGAAGTGCATGGGCGAGCGGGCGCTGGCCGTGAGGATCTGCGTCTCGTAACCGTAGTTGTCATAAATGAGACGGATGTCGCGGATGACCTGCATGCCTTCCTGGCTGAGATCGTCGAGGCGTCCCACAAATGGGCTGATGTAGGTCGCGCCGGCCTTGGCGGCGAGCAGCGCCTGGGAGGCGTTGAAACAAAGGGTGACGTTGGTCTTGATGCCCTTGGCGGTGAGCGCCTTGACGGCCTTGAGACCTTCGCCGATGAGGGGAACCTTCACGACGATGTTCTTGTGCCACGCCGCCAGGCCTTCGCCCTCGGGGATGATTTCGGCGGCAGTGGTGCTGACAACTTCCGCACTGATGGGGCCGTCGACGATCTCGGTGATCTCCATGATGAGCTGCTTGAAGGGCTTGCCGCTCTTGGAAGCCAAAGTGGGATTGGTCGTTACGCCGTCAATGAGGCCCATTTCATTGGCCTCGCGAATTTCATTGGTATCGCCGCTATCGATGAAGATTTTCATGGAATATACCGTATCAGCCGCACGTTTTGACACAACCGGGAAAATCGCCCCGACGCGAAATCGTCACCTTGAGAAAGAATTCCGAACTACTCTTATGCTTCCACGCGATAGCATGTCTGTTTCAACCGGCCAAGTGCCTGATGGTGGAGTTGGGAAACACGCGAGGGCGTGACTGCCAGAACCGCAGCAATATCGCGCAACGGAACACCCTGATAATAATGGAGATCAAGGATTGTCGCTTCCGTCTTGGGTAAAAGCCGTAAACAACGAAGAACAAGTTGCTGGTCTTCTTTGATGAGTAGGGTGAGGTCCGGCGGTGTCGCACAAGGATCGGGTAATCGTTCTGCGAGGGCGACCCCATCTTCACCCAACAGCCTACCAGTAATTTCGTCAAAAGAGACCATTTGCCTGTGCCGGGCCTGGGTTTGATACGATTCGATCTCAGAAGACTCCATACCCAGTGCTTGGGCCAACTCCCCGTTGCTCGGCGCGCGATCCAGTTGTTCTGCCAATTTTTGTGTTACGCATGTGATTCGTCTTTGGTTTTTATGGACGGATCGTGGCGTCCAGTCCCATCGACGTAACTCGTCCAGAATGGCACCCCGGATTCGGACTGCACAATAGGAACGAAAGGAAGAGCCGCGAGAAAGATCGTACCGGGTGGCAGCATGGAGATAGCCAAGGACGCCTGCACTTTGGAGATTTTCGTGATCCAGATGTGCGGGGAGTCTGGCAGTACAGGTCCGGGCAAAACGCTGGGCCATGGCAAGTGTTCCATGAGACGTTCATTGGAGCAGCTCATATTGGGTTACTTATGTAACTCAATATGTGTTTCGTCAAGGGGTTTTTAAAAAAGAGGCACCTCAAGAGTAAAAAGGCCTTCGCGGTTATGGCGATGGCTAGGAATGCGCCTGAACGAAGCGAAGTTTTCCGGGCCAACTTAGAGAACGGAATTCGCGTAGAACCTCGTGACGATCAGCCAAGGACACGCGGCGGAGATGGCGCAGGAAACTGAGAGCGCACTTTTGTGCGGCTCCATAGCGGGCACGGAGTTGGGGTGTGGCAAAACGGCGGTGGCTGTCATCGAAGAGTTGGCGGCGCAACCAGCTTCCGACGGGACGCGGCACCGGGTCGCCGCAAATGAGGTGGGCGAATTTGCACAGAACGAGATAAGTGTCCACGCGCGCCTGGGTCTCGAGATTGCGGGCGTAGGCCTCGCTGTCGATTTCGCGCTCGCCTTCGTTGAACAGTAGCGCGGCCTGGACGCCGTGGGCGATTTCCTCGATGAAGGTGATGAGCGCGGAAATGTTGCGTTCATTCAGGGCGTGGCGGGGATCATTGGCCTCGAGCTCCGCAATGACGGGCCGGGCATAAAAAATGGCGACGTAGAGGGAATCGCCTGCCTGGCGCAGAAAGGTTCGACCGGCGGGAGCGAGATGCTCTGCATGTTGCCCGGCGAGACGATTGAGCACCGCGCAACGGGTTTCGCCAATCACGCAGGTCTCCAGGTTGATCGGGACGGGCGCATAGGTGCGCTCCAGCAACGTCTGGATTTCCCGCAGGAGGGTCATGTCGGTGGGCGGATAAGAATGGCCGGCGTGGCGTGAAGATGGAGAAGGGTCTCGGCGAGGTTGTTGAGCGCGAGGCGTACGCGGCGGAATTCGTTGCCGAGTTGCTCGAAGATGGCGTGGTGCTCCGTGCGCTTGGCTTGGGGATGACGGGCCACACTGAGATAGGAGGACTGGCCGATCGCCTCGTAAAAGCTGATGCCCGGGGCCCCACGCCGTTCGGCATGGGCGTTGACCCGCTCGACAAACATGCCGCTGAGAAAGAGTGTGTAATTGGCCATGTGGGTCCGCAACAGATAGGCCTGTTCCGGAGGGCAGGTCTCCAGGCGCGTCATCAGGTCGGAGACGTAGGTGAAGTTGCGCGTGGTGGGCGTTGTGTCGCCGGGGGCACGGATCTGGCTGATGTGGGAAAAAGCGAGGAGCACCGCGGCGACGTAGTCGGTCAGTGCCCGCTCGTCGAGCGAAACGCGTTTCAGCACCCGCCGGGTGAGGATGTAGAAATAAAAAGCGGCGGAGACTTGAAGACAGCCGCTTTCATCGACAATGGAATTGTAGACCAGATCGTGGTCGAGGATGGCGTCCCGTTCCTGCTCATCACTGAGGAGCGTGACCAGGGAGACGGCGTCACGAGGGGACTTGGCGAGGACGCGGACGACGAAGGCAAAATCGTCAGCGGTGAATTGCGCGCGGCAGTTCGCTTGGATCACGTCCCTGAACATAGCATAGGGAATGCCATGTTGCTGAAACTTTCAGACAGGGAGCGGCACTCTGCTGCCGCCCCTCGAAAAGGCTGCGAGAAAAAACTCGCGCGTCCTTTATTTGACCGTCGCGCTGATCAGGACCACCGGCTTGGCCGGGACGTCATCGTATGCGCCGACGCTATGGGTGGGCACCTGAGCCATCTTATCGAGCACGTCGAGGCCCTTGATGATTTTGCCGAACACCGCGTAACCGTTCGGGGCCGCCGACGGATCCAGCTTGTCGCTGTTGTTGACCAAGTTGAGGAAGAATTGCGAGGTGGCGCTGTCGGGATCGTTCGTACGGGCCATGGAGATGGTGCCGCGAAGATTGTGGAGGCCGTTGCTCGCTTCGTTCTTGATCGGCGGCTTGGTCGCCTTCTCGGTCATGTCTGCGGTAAAGCCACCGCCCTGGACGACGAAGCCGGGGATGATCCGGTGAAAGATGGTGCCGTCATAGAATTTGTCCTTCACATAAGAGAGGAAGTTTTCCGTGCTGATCGGCGCGTTCTTGGGATCGAGCTGGATGTCGATTTCACCCATGCTCGTCTTGAGGACAACGATGGGATCGGCGGCCTGCACGGGCTGGACCCAGGCGAAGGAGGCTGCGACGACAAAAGTGGCAACGATGGAGAGAAAGGTGGATCGGTTCACAGCGTCCATTTCAGGCCACCGCACGCCAATGTCACGCCGAAAGTGGAGTATCTAACTCACCCAATTTGCGGATTGCACGTTTCCGCCCAAACGGGAAACAATCCGGGCAACTTGAAGTCCCTCGCCGCGGTTCCCGTGAAAGAGAATGGTGCTCCTGCGCCAGGCAAGCGCGTCTCAGTGACCGAGCCTGAGTATGCCGGGACTGACGTGCATCATTCACTTTACCTCCCGTCCAATTTCGGCGACCGGGTCCAACATCCGCTCATTGTCGAATTCACCGGCAATCTGTATCCCGCGGTCGGAAGCACCGGGCGGGTCGAGGATGCGCATCTGGGTTATGCCCTGACGTTGGGGCGCGATTTCGTCTGGGTCGTCCTGCCTTTCGTCGCGAAGGACCATAAGCAAAACGAAGCGCGCTGGTGGGGCGACGAGGACGCCACGGTGACCTACGCCAAGGTATGCATTCCGCGTATTATCGAGAAATATCAGATCGATCCGAACAGGGTCATCCTGTGCGGTTTTTCGCGCGGGGCGATTGCCGCCAGTTATATCGGCCTGCATGACGACGAGATTGCGAAACTTTGGTCGGCCTTTTTCACCACGTCCCATTTTGACGGTGTGCGGGAATGGCAGGGAACAACGTGGGGAACGCCGCTCGAAAAATACCGAGCCACGGCGATCACGCGTCTGCAGCGGGTCAAAGGCCGGCCTTGGTGGGTCGGGGAAGACGACACTGTGGACGATATTGCGGCGTTTCTTAAAGACTCGGACTTGGCCGGAGACAACTTCCTCTTTAGACCGATGCCGATGAAACAGTATTTTCCGCAGATTCCGAATCCCTGGTTCGTCAATGCTCACACCGACCTGTGGCCGATGTTCGACAATCCCATGAGCCAGCAGGCGCGGGACTGGGTACGCAAATCGGCGGGGTTTAACTTGCGGTAACGGAAGCCACCGTCACCCGCCGTTGGGGCATCCAGTCGATCTTGCGGCGGAGGAAGGCGAGCCAGCCAAGAACGGCTCCCAGTTGGCGCATGATCTGGAAAACAAAGGGCTCGGTCAGGGTAGCTCCGAGGGACTGAATCCAGAGCTTGCGGGAGAAAGGAAGGCCGAGCCAACGTTGGTAGAGGACGATGGAATAAGCGTGTAAAATCAGGTCGTAAACCAGCTTAGCGACGATAAGTTTAACGATAAAGTTATCTAGAGAATGGTGAATACTAAGAATTGCGATCAACACAACTGCAGCGGCCAAAGCATAAACAGGCAGGAGTAAATCGAGCGTTTTCAGGCAAAGCATGTAACTACCGACGGCACCGTAACGGGCATTGGCAACCATGTCATGGTACTTGAAATGGGTGGCAATGAACCCGGCGAACCAGCGGCGGCGTTGATTGAGGAAAGTCTGGATGGAAGCCGGAGCATCAGTTGTGCCGCGCGCGCCAGAGAGTGTCTTGACGGTGACCCGCTGGCCGGACTCGAAGGCCTTCCGGTAGATGCGGTGGGTGAGTTCGTAATCCTCGACCCAACTCGTGGTGTCGAAACCGCCGGAGGACTCAAGCACTGTGCGGCGATAAGCGGCAAACGCGCCCGAAATGAGCAGCAGCATGTCGTACTGCATGAAGGTCAGGCGCCAGAGAAAGCCTCGGGCGTACTCGAAGGTCTGGAAGAATTGAAAGAAGCCAGCCCACGAACTGCGTCGACAAACCGGCACGAGCACGCCGCCCGCAATGCCAAGTGCGGGATCCTCCGCAAAGCCTTCACGGATGGCGGCCAGGGCGCCGGGTTCCAGGTCGGTATCAGCGTCGAGCGTCACCACGATTTCGCCGACCGCCATTTTCCAGCCGAGGTTGAGCGAATCGGCCTTGCCCGAGTTGGACTTGCAGAGGACACGCAGAGCGGGCCATTGGTCGGAAGTGCCCAGGGTGTGGGTCCCGTTAGATTCAAAAGTCAGGCCATATTCGGAGGTGAGCCAGGCGATCATCGGGTCGGTCGAGCCGTCATCGAGCACGATGATTTCGTCTGCTGGTTCGGTCTGGGCACGCAGAGCTGCGAGGCAGGCGGGCAGGACGAGACGCTCGTTCCGTGCGCAGATGAGAACGGTCAGGGTGGGGCGCTTACCGTCAACAAGCAACGGAGCGATTGGCTTCTCTTCCTTCCGAAGCCGCTCCTCGCGCCGCACCGCAATCCAGCTCGAGATGACCATGAAGGCCAGCAGCACGGAATCATAGCCGATATAGACGAGCCCGATTGTCCAAGCCGCCACGCCATGAAAGGCGAATGAGGCGAACAGGGAAAAGATCAGGACGCCAACAACAGCGCCGAAAAGGAGAGGCCAGCGGAGGGATTGCACAGTGAGAGGCTTAGCCTAACACAAAAGACAATCCGATCCAATGCCCACTACTTCTTCCCGCCCGCTGTCCACTCGCGATAAACAGCCAGCGATTTCTCGATGACGGAAACGGTTTCGAGAGCGGGCAGGATGTCGTCGACGACCACGCGTTTGTTTTCGAGGGTCTTGTAGTCCTCGAAGAAGCGCTTGATTACCGCGACGCGATGCTTGGGCAACTCGTGGACGTCGTGGTAGGTGTTGTACTCGGGATCGTGAATGCCGACGGCGATGATCTTATAATCGAGCTCGTTTTGGTCCATCATGGTCATCAGGCCGATGGGGCGGGCGGTGACGAGCGTCATGGGGTAGACCGGCTCGGCGGCGAGGATGAGAACATCGAGCGGATCGCCATCATCAGCCAGGGTCTGCGGGATGAAGCCGTAGTTGGCGGGATAGTGGACGGCCGAGTAAAGGACGCGGTCGAGCTTCAGCAGGCCGGAGGCCTTGTCGAGCTCGTACTTGTTCGAGCTACCGAGCGGAATCTCGACAACGGCGGTGAAGGACGAGGGCGTTCCCGGGTTGACGTCGTGCCAGGGGTGAAACGGATGGGTGCGGTGAAAGGGTTCGAGCTTTTTCATAACGAATGGTTGGCAGGGAAGGTGTCAGGCTCCGGCCCTGAGCACAAGCGATTAAGGCTTGGCCCCAGCGGCTTTCAAGGAAGGAATGATCGCGTCGGCCCAGGCCTTGGCCAGCACGGCATAGCCCTCGTGGTTCGGATGGACATCCTTGGGGGCGAAGAGAGCCTGGTTGAGATTTCCGTCAGCCACGAAAAGCGGGAACATATCGACCACTTGAAAATTCGCCCCCAATGTGGGGACATAAGTCCTCAGCCACGCGTTATACTCCTCAACCCGGACATCGTGCCCGTCGCGGAATTGGTAGAAGACAGGGAGGAGGGTCGCGACATAGACCTTGGATTTGGGACAGTTGGTCTTGAACCAGTCGAGCAGCTTGGTCATCCGTTCTTCCGTGGCAGCGGCGCGTTGATCGGATGGATGGCTGGAAACACCGCCGTTCGCGTCGGACTTGAGGAATTCATTGGTTCCCGCCATGAGTAAGATGACATCAGGCTGCTGGGGTCCTTGGCCACCGGGATTGGTCATCCAGAAACCACCGACGTTCCCGGCGGCGCCGCCCGAATTATCCGTATTATAGGCGTAGCTGGCGTCCAAGTTGCGGAGCATGGCGGAGATGGGATAGCCGCTGAAACCGTTGTGATGTTGTTGGGCGGCGGGCAGCTTCTCGCTGTTCGAAGTCGTCGCACCGACAAACTTGAAATCGATTCCGGCGGCCGTCAGGGCCTCGCCCAAGGGGCCGCGATAACCTCCGGTGCCGGGAGGCTGTTCGTGATAGCCCATGGTTATCGAATCGCCGAAGGGCATGATCGTCACGGCATCGGCGCGAAGAAAGATCGGAGCAAATGCGGTTAAAATAAGGATGAGAAGAAAGCGCGACATCGATCCGTTTTACATCGGATCGCGCCGGCCCGCCACTCGCTTTCTTGTTCGGCATGTTAAAATTCCGTGAAAGCTGCTAGCACCAAAGAAATGAGTTCCGGTCTCGACGATTTGCAGCAGCGCCTCGGGCACACCTTTGCCGACCAGGACCTGCTGCGCCTGGCGCTGACGCATGCCTCTTTCGGGCATGAAAAGCGCCAGCGCGTGCCGGACAACCAGCGCCTCGAATTTCTCGGCGATGCGGTGCTGCAGCTGACGGTCACGGCGGAGCTGTACCGCCGGTTTCCCGAGCTACCCGAGGGACGCCTCACGGTCCTGCGCGCGCGCCTCGTGAATCGCCAGCATCTGCAATCGCTTGCGCAGGAACTGGCGCTGGGCGATCATCTCATTCTCGGCCGGGGCGAGGCGAACAGCCAGGGCCGCGAACGCCCTTCCATCCTGGCCGATGCGATGGAGGCCCTGCTCGGCGCGCTTTTTGCGGAAACCGGCTGGGACGCCTCGCGCGCGATCATCCTGCGCCTCCTGGAACCTTCGCTCGCCGTCATCGACAAGGAAGACGACGAGGCTGCCGCCAATCCGAAGGGCAGCCTCCAGGAAAAGCTCCAGGCCGAAGGCGAGGCTCCGCCGGTTTACCGCTGCCTGTCCGAGACGGGTCCCGCCCACGCGCGCGTCTATGAAGTCGTCGTCGAGTGGCAAGGCCGCGAGTTGGGCCGGGGCCAGGGCGCCAGTAAGAAGGAAGCGGAGACGCGCGCGGCGGAAGCGGCGCTGGGGGAACTTTAATTGCTAGTAGAGATAGCTGAGGTGGCTGCTCGCGCTCCAGTAACCGAGGATCAAGGCGGCGATTAACCCCAGGTACATCAAGGCCATCGTCAGCCGATCACCGATGTGCACCTGATAGTATCGCTTCATTTCCTCGGTCGGGGTGCCGAAGAGGGTCTCCTTCAGCCGGGGAATCGCGGAGAGCAGAACGAGCACGACGATGACAATCGAGTTCCAGGCGTGGAAATAAATGATGGAGGCGGCGAGCAGCGCCAGTCCGATCAACCAGAACCAGGATGAAACCGCCGCGCAGATGCGCCCTCCATCCAATGGCGGCACAGGGATCATGTTGAAGAGGTTGATCACAAAACTGAAGGAGGCCACGACCATCATCCAGGGCTCATGCAATTGCAGGGACAGCGCCCAGCAAATCCATGAACCGACGCAGCCCGCCAGCGGCCCGCCGTAGGCCATGAGCGCCTCGGTCCAGGCATCGCGAGGATTTTCCTTCATCGTGATCGATGCGCCAAGAAAGGGAATAAAGAGCGGGGCCGTGACGGGAATCTTCAGCCATTTGGCGGCCACGACATGGCCCATTTCATGCACAAAAATCAGGAAGACGATGCCGGTGGCCATTTGCCAGGTCCAGTCGAAGGCCCACCAGTAAACGAGGACGCTCAGGAACATGGTTCCGCCGGTCTTGAGAATAACGAAAAGGGGAGCCGCAAACTTCAAGAGCAGCACTCCCACCGCAATCACCCCGCCCCAAAGGCCTCCGCGGCCCGGTGGTTTGGGTGGCTCCCGGCGCAATTCCGGAGGGAGAACTTGGAAGGTGGGTTCCATGGATGGGCCAGTATGCCGTTTTACCGGAAGAGACGCGAGTCCCTACCTTAGGGCGGCAACAATTTTTCCCCGATGCTGCGACCAGAGCAGACGCAGCGCTCCCGCGACATGGTCCGGGTATTCCCTGATCAGGATATCGAGTTCATCCGGCACAATCCAACGGCCCTCGGTGATTTCCTCGGGATGCAATGCGAACGGCCCGGAGCAGGGCCCCATGACGAAAATCTGGATGAACTCGTAGCCGGTTTCGGGCGAAGCGAAAAGTTTTAGCTGCGGTCGCAAAGGCAGGCTTACGTCGTGCCAGCCCAGTTCCTCGCCCAATTCACGCCGCGCTGCAGTGAGATAGTCCTCGCCCGCATCGACATGCCCGCTGCAAGAGGAATCCCAACAACCGGGAAAGGTATCCTTGCTCAAGCTGCGCCGCTGCAGAAATAGATGGCCGGAAGCGTCATGGACCAGGACATGGACGGCGCGATGAAGCAGGTTGCGGGCGTGGACTTCGCGGCGCGGGGCCTGACTGATCACGTGGTCATCAAGATCGACGACATCAAAAAGCTCATCGGCATTGGCCGGACGATGGTCCGGACTCATGGCAGGGTCGACCCGGGTGCAGCGGGAGGCAACACCAGTTGAAGGACCTCGATCTTGACTGGGGTAACACCCGCTTTCTTCATGTCGAGAGCTTTGGCAGCGGCCTCGGAAAGATCAAGTTCACGGTTTTTCGCGTAAGGCCCGCGATCATTGACCCGTACCTGCACGGTACGTCCATTTTGCGGATTCGTGACCCGCACGATCGTATTAAAAGGAAGCTTGCGACTGGCGGCGGTAAGCTTGTGACGATCAAACCTTTCTCCATTAGCCGTCAGCCTCCCCTGTTGTTCAACACCATACCAGGAAGCCCTTCCGTTTTGGACAGGCCGAGGCCGGGCATTTTCAGTCACGGACACGGGCCGTAGGCCTAATCCGTAGATGTCATACAAGAGCACGAGTCCAGTCAGCATGACCAGGGAGAGACTCAACTTGCTCATGGAAAAACATGGCCTTGAAAAAGCCGGTGTGCAAGGGGGCGACGTTCCCTAAAATCAAACTTTGGCCGTCGCCGCCAAAGTCTTCTTCCCGAGTTGATCGAGGAATTCCCCGCGGGTCGTTTTTTGCTCCCGGCACAAGGACATGTCGAGACGATATGATGACGACGTCAGCCTGGTGAAGGACGGGCGAAGCGGACATAAAGTTGCTCAGGCATTATGGCGTCCGGGCGGGCCGAGCTTGATGATCTCGACCTCCACCGGGATCACCCCCGGACCTTTCATCCGCAGGATATCGGCGGCGGCTTCAGAGACGTCGATGATGCGATCGTCCTCATAGGGACCGCGATCATTGATGCGCAACTCCACACTGACGCCGTTGTTGAGATTGGTCACACGCACGATGGTATTAAAGGGCAGATACCGGTGCGCGGCGGTCATCTGGGTCTTGCTGAACCTCTCGCCATTCGCGGTCGGCTTACCGTCAAAATCGGGGCCATACCAGGAAGCCTCGCCTTTTTCGACCTGGCCATCGTGATAACGCTTGGGACCAAAACCGGAAACTGGAGCGAGACTCAGGAGGAAAGCTGCGCATAAGACCAGCGCAATGGCCGGGGAAGGACGAATCATGGGCCCGAGATTGGCCCCTCGTTTTTCAACCGGCAAGCCATCTGTAGCCGTGTTCGCGCGAGCAGTGGATTTCTCCACTGCCTAACGGCAGCGGCTACGATGGGTGTCGCTTATTTCCTGGAATAGATAACCGGATTCAACGGGCTGTCGATGATCTCCCCGATCTTCGCGCCCGGGCACCAACCGTTCCAGTCATTGACCTGGGCCTCGTTCTTCGGCTCGGCCAGACGCATGTCCTTGTCCATATAGATGATGGTCATTACTTCGCGGGCATAGGGCAGAGTGTTCGGACCGGCGCGATGAAATGTAAACCCGAGGTGGAAGCTGACCTCGCCCAAGTCAAACGGGGTCTCATCGACCGGAAGATTCGAGAGCTTGAGCTGCTCATCGATCTTTTTTTCGCTTTCGTCGCTGATTGCGAGATCGCGCCCGATCTTGATGCGCTGACTGCCGACGGAGAACATCAGGGGACCGTGCTCCAGCGGGACGGGATGCAGGGGAATCCAGGCCGTGACGGTCTTCTCCGTCGATACCGGCCAGTAGAACTGGTCGACGTGCCACGGCGTGTAGCCACCGCCCGCCTCTTTGTAGAGCGCCTGGTCATGGTACATCCGGACGCCGTCGGCCTGGAGCAGTTCCGTCGCTATCCGCGCCAGCCGCTCGCCCATCACGAATTCCTTCACGATTTCGCTCTTGGTCCAAATGTTCGAGATCTGCAGGAATGCCTTGCCGTAGGTGCTGCGTTTTTCCAGCGGCTGGTAGTCCTTGCTCAGCTCGAGGACGAGACGGGTGATCTCCTTTCCGTAGTGTTCGAGCACTTCGGCGCTGAGGACGTCCTTGAGCTTGATGTATCCATCTTTCTGGAAGCGGGCGATCTGCTCAGGAGAGAGCTTATATTCGGAATCGATGTCGAGAGCGGTGGTGGTGGTCATGGCTTCACACGCTAAGAGCTTCCGGCGATGCCATCCACCCACTTTCCAACAAAAACTGATACGTATTTAACATTGAATTTACTTTTCAGTCAAAATTGCGTTAAATAACGAGTGTGAAAGCCATTCTGGAGAAAATCTCCCATGACCAACGCCATTCTTTCGCTGCCTTTGAATTTGAGCGCACCCACTTCGATTGCCCGTTCCATTATCATCCGGAAATCGAATTGACCCTGATTGTCCATAGCTCCGGGCAGCGCTATGTGGGCGATCACATCGGTCGCTTCGCCCCGGGAGATCTCGTGTTGATGGGACCGAATCTACCGCACATGTACACCAACGACGCCAAGTTCGTTGGCATGGCCCATTCGATCGTCTTGCAATTTTTGCCCGAGTGCCTTGGCGTCGGCTTTTTTCAACGCAACGAATTGAAAGCAATCCACGATCTGCTGGAAAAATCACGCGTTGGCCTCTCATTTCATGGCCATACCCGGGACAAAATCGCTCCCTTGCTCGAACAGTTCCGGCCCCTTGAAGGCTCTTCCCGCATTGCCGCCTTTCTCCACATCCTTGAAATTCTGGCCCGTTCCAAGGAAGTCAAAACCCTGGCCAGTCCCACCTATTCTCCTTCCCTCGCTCTCTATCAGGGCGAGCGGATCAACCGGGTCTGCGACTTGATTGCCAAGAAATTCAAGGAAGGCATCACGCAGAGCGAAGCGGCCCGGACTGCCCGCATGAGCGGTCCCTCGTTCAGCCGTTTTTTCCGGCGCGCCACGAACAAGACGTTCCGCAGTTTTCTCAACGAGGTCCGGATTGGATATGCCTCACAGTTGCTTTTGGAGACCGACCGCACCGTGGCGGAAGCCTGTTATGATTCCGGCTTCGGGAATCTCTCCAACTTCAACCGGCAGTTCCTGAAACTACGCAAGGTCTCTCCGCGCAACTTCCGTAAAAAACGTAACCGGGCGAGATAATTTTCTCCCCCGGTATCCAGTATGATTGTTAGCCCTAGCGGACTTCCAGGGATGCGAGATACCGGTCCATGTTCTTCGAATTGAATTTGTCCGGCGTCGCCACGACCCAGATCACCAGGAGATTGCCCTTTCCCATGACAAAGCGCACCCGGCATATCTCCGCTTTCAAGTCGGTCACTCCGGAACAAGAAATTTCCCAGCCTTTGTAGCCCTTTCCGCTGACCATGCGCTTGGAAAGGGCGCGAAATCCCCTGGCCATGAAGTTTTTTTGCATTTGGTTTAGCGCATCCTCATATTCCGCGTCCGGGCGGTCTGGCAAATGCGTCGCGTCGATCCCAAAGGCGACTCCGTCCATCTGGCCGCGATAACTGACCGTGCCGCCAGCTTGCGCCGATTTATCCTGCTCCAGCGCCACCGGGCACATGATCGAAAAATAATTACCGTGGGTGACCGGCCACCCCTCCTGGACTGGAACCACCGGCGCACTCGTCAACCCCAAGGCCACCTCAACCTGGTCGAGAAGGCTGGCGTGTCCCATCAGGTCGTCTTTTGTTGCATAAAAAATGAGGCCGAAAATAGTCCCCACGGCAATAATCAGGAATCCGAGGATCATCCAAGGCGTCCACGACCGGGCCGGGGCCTCTTCCTCCGGCGTATGAACGCGCTCCTTCACCTCAAGATGCGCGGCGATGTCCTCGATCGGTATTTTCTGCGCAGCGGCAAACTCCGGCCATTGACCGAAAGGGCGCCATCCAGTCGCGCCATCCAGACTAAGGGGCGTCAGTGAATTGATGTTGTTATAGCGCAGCTGGGCGGCCAGTTCGATCAGGTCAAAGGGCCCATCGACCACGTCGCCGACCCGGCAATAGTAGCGCTGACTTAAGTTCGGACTTATATCGCTCACCAATAGACCTAGGTACAATTTACCGCAGGACGGGTGACCGCCGATTGCGCCAAAGGCCGGATTCTACGAGCCCGAAGTCGCCACCAGCTTCTCACCCAGATAAGTCACAATCCGCCGCAGCTTTTCGTCGCTCTTCATCTTTTCCTCGATGGTGCGGTTGGCGTGGAGAACCGTGCCGTGGTCGCGCCCACCGAAGGCGTCTCCGATTTCGTTAAGCGAAGCGGTGGTAAGGCGGCGGCTGAGATACATGGCGACCATGCGCGGCAGCGCGATATTCGCGGGACGGCGCTTGCTGGTCATGTCGGCCAGGCGCAAGTCGTAGGTCTCGGCGACCCGGCGCTGGATGAGATCGATACTGACCGTCTGCTGGCCTTCCTGCTGGAGAAGGTCGCGAAGGAGTACTTCGGTCTGGGGAACCGTGATCGCCTTGCCATGGAGCGAGGCGAACGCGGCCACGCGGTTGAGCGCGCCTTCGAGGCGGCGAATGTTGGTCTTCACCCGCTCGGCAATGAAGCTGAGGACGGGGTCGCTGAGTTTTTCAGGCATCGCTTCCATCTTGTGGCGAAGGATGGCCATGCGCGTCTCGGCATCGGGCAATTGAAGCTCGGCCGTGAGGCCCATCTCAAAGCGGGACGTGAGCCGCTTTTCGAGATTGGCGATTTCCGTCGGAGGAGAGTCGCTGGTGAGGACGATCTGCTTGCTACCATCGCAGAGGGTGTTGAAGGTGTGGAAAAATTCCTCCTGCGAGCGGTCCTTGCCAGCGAGGAACTGGATGTCGTCGATCAGGAGGACATCGACCTGCCGGTAGCTCTTGCGGAACTTGGCCAGCTCACCGTGCTGGATCGCGCTGATGTAGTCGTTGGTGAACTGCTCGGAAGTGACGTAGAAAACCTTGAGATGCTTCCTGTTCTTCTGGATGAGATGTCCCACCGCCTGCATCAGGTGGGTCTTGCCGAGACCAACGCTGCCGTGCAAGAAAAGCGGATTGTACGTGCGGGCCGGCGCTTCCGCCACTGCACGCGCGGCCGCGGCGGCAAACCGGTTGTTTTCGCCCACGACAAAAGAATCGAACGTGCTGCGCGGATTAAGGCAGGCACGTGAATCCGTCGAGCCCGACGTCGACAGCTTGAGCGATTCCTTGCGGGCACGCACTGGCTCACTCTTGACCGGCATCGAGGCCTGATTGGAATTTGCCGCAGCTTCGCTCGCGTGAAACTGAATCGTCACCGCTTCGCCGAGAACCCGCGAGGCCGCGGCCTTCAATTGCGAGAGATAATTTTCCTCGATCCAAAACTTGTAAATGCTGTTGTCGGAGACCAAGGTCAACGTTCCGTTTTCGAAGTTATGAACGCGCAACGGACGGAACCAACGGTTCACGGCATCTGCCGAGACAACCTGTTGTAGATCAAGGCATATCGATGCCCAAATCTGCGTTAAATCGATGGTAGGGGCCAAGTTACTCACAAGTTATTCAGATAAAAGGGATAGAGATGAACTGAGGAAATATGAGAAGAAAGTTTCAAAAATTAATCTCACAAGATGTTGATTTCAAGATTCTTAAGAAAAGTCGCATAGAAGTCTTAAATGGAAATCCCACTGGTGAATAACTTTGGCTGGGGGAGTTATTCCCCGTGCGGCACCGACGAGGACTCGGTACAACATTTCATTCTCATTAGGTCCAATTGTTTTCTCCTGCGGGAAGGTCAAGCTAATCACGCGATGCCGGAGCGGCAAGAGAAATGGTCACAATCGAGTAAATTTTTGTGGGCAAAAAGCATTGACGAAAAATCCGAATTAATTCTTCCACTTTATTGCGGAAAAAAGCTGTCAGAGGTGATCCATTTTTTCCCAAAAGCGTTTCTCCTCTGTGACGGAGAAATGGCATTTTCGGGGCAATTTCAATTGTGTCGGAACTGGCCGCATCCCTTCTGGGCTTGTCGAAGCATCGGTTCATCCGTTCAATAGCAGACTCTTCTTATGGCTTCATCGATTTTGCAGGAACTACAGTGGCGCGGCCTCGTGGCCGACATGGCCAATCGCGAGGAACTCGAAAAGCTCCTCGCGCCCGGGGCGAAGCCCATTACCGTTTACGTCGGTTTTGATCCGACCGCTGACAGCCTGCACCTCGGTCATCTCCTCGGCCTTCTCATTCTGCGCCGCTTCCAACTCGCTGGCCACAATCCCATCGCCCTCGCCGGCGGCGCCACCGGCATGATCGGCGATCCCAGCGGCAAGTCGGCGGAGCGTAACCTCCTCACCCCTGAGGTTCTTGAAGCCAATGTGGTCAGTATCCAAGGTCAGCTCACGCGTCTGCTCGATTTCGAGACGAAGACGAATCCCGCTGTTCTCGTCAATAACGCCGACTGGATGCGCCCCATGAGCGTTCTCGACTTCCTGCGCGATGTTGGAAAGCATTTCTCCGTCAACGCCATGGTCGCCAAGGACAGCGTCCGCAATCGCATGGAAAGCGAGTCCGGCATCAGTTTCACCGAATTCTCCTATTCGCTCCTGCAAGCCTACGATTTCCTCCATCTCTTCGAGAAACAGGATTGTGCCCTGCAGGGCGGCGGCGCGGATCAATGGGGCAACATCGTGGCTGGAACCGATCTCATCCGCCGCAAAACGGGCAAAATCGCTTGTGGCCTCACCTGGCCTCTCCTTCTCAAGACCGATGGCACCAAGTTCGGCAAGACCGAGGGCGGTGCCGTCTGGCTCTCCCCTGCGCGCACCAGCGTCTACCGCTTCTACCAATTTCTCATCCAGGTCGAGGACGCCCAAGTCATCCAACTTCTGAAATATTTGACCTTCCTGCCACAGGAAGATATCGCCGCCCTCGAAACCCAGCATGCCGCCACCCCGGAACGCCGCGATGCGCACAAGAAGCTCGCCCTTGAATTGACGAAGCTGGTCCATGGCGAGGCCGCCACGGCGGACGCCATCCGTGCGAGCGAGATCCTTTTCGGTGGATCGCTCGAGGGCATCACCGAGGCGCAATTCAATGAGGTCATCGCGGAGGTCCCGAACTCAACTCTGTCCCGGTCGCTTCTTGGCCAACCAGGGGGAGCGCTCGTCGACGTCCTCCTCGCAGCCGGGCTCAGTCCCTCGAAAGGACAGGCCCGGAAAGACATTGAACTAGGCGGCGTTTATGTAAACAACGTCCGCGCGACCGACGCCAAGGCGATTCTCGGCACGGAGAATCTCCTCTTCAATCAATTCATCCTGCTGCGCAAAGGCAAACGCAATTACGCGCTCGTGCGCTTCGAGGGATAGCCTTCCCCTCACCTGAAAAGCCCTACTCGTCCGTGCGATTCCTCTATCCCAGTGCCCCTTTTCAACCCCGGCAACCTGACGACAACTTCGCCAGTGAGTATGCATCGACGATCTCTGCTGGATTCCTGGTTTCCCTGTTTTCCTACGAGGAATTTTGCGCGGGAAACTTTCATCCCGAGCCTGTCCCGGCCCGGGGCGAGCGCGTTTGTTACCGGGGCTGGATGCTGACTGTCCCGGATTACCAACGCCTGACGGAAAGCCTCGCGCGCCTCGGTGGCGTTCCCCTCACCTCGGCCGCGGAATACAAACTCTGTCATTACCTGCCCTCGTGGTATTCGCTGCTGGTTGAACACACTCCCAAGACCCTCTTCTTTGTGGAAACCGCGAACGTCGCCGCCGCATTGCAAGGCAAGGGCTGGACTGGCTGCTTTCTTAAGGACTACGTCAAGTCGCTGTCCACCGATGGTGGCTCACTGGTCACTTCTCTGGACAAGATTCCCGAAGTCATCCGGAAGATGAAGAAATATCGGGGGATGATCGAAGGCGGCCTTTGTGCGCGGGAGATCGAGGATTTCGTCCCGGCAACCGAACAGCGGCACTTCGTATTTAAGGGAAAGGCCTACTCAGTGTCGGGTGAGGTACCGGACCTTGTTTCTCTCGCGGCCAAAGCCATCAAGAGTCCCTTCTTCTCCGTTGATACCGTCCAGCGACAGGATGGTTCGCTGCGAATCGTTGAGCTGGGCGACGGTCAGGTTTCCGATCGCAAGAATTGGTCGCCGGAACAATTCCTTCAGCTCTTCAAGTGACTGAAGCGATTCCATCCAGAATTTGAGAGTTGACCCTGCCTGTGCAAGTGACTTAGACAGAGGCGTGCGCAAACTCCAATTCCTCCTCTCTCTTGCCGTCATTTCTCTCGCGGTCGCTGCCTTGACGGCTTGCTCGAAAAGTTCCGACGAAGCCAAGACGCCTGCCACGCAGCCGATCAAGATCGGCCTCGCGGCGGTACAATCGGGCTCCGACGCCCAAATCGGCGCGACGATGTTGCAGGGATCGCAAATCGCCGTCGACGAATGGAACGCCAAGGGCGGCGTGCTGGGGCGCAAAATCGAGACCACTTCCCTCGATGATGAAGGCAAGCCGGACAAAGCGGTCAATGTGGCGCAGGCCTTGGTGGATGGCGGCGTCAGCGCGGTGCTCGGCCACTTGAACAGCGGCTGCTCGATCCCGGCCTCGCGCGTCTACAACCAAGGCAAGGTCATCCAGATCACCCCCGGTTCGACCAACCCGCAGTACACGGAGCAGGGTTATCCCTATGCCTTCCGCATCTGTGGCCGCGATGACCAGCAGGGGCAGGTCGCGGGAGCCTATCTCCACGATGTCCTCAAGCTCAACACCATCGCCATCCTGCATAACAAGACCGCCTACGGCGAAGGCCTCGCGACCGAAGTGAAGAAGACCTTCGAAGCCAAGGGCGGCAAGGTCGTCGTCTTTGACGGCATCGGACAAGATGACAACGATTTCAGCGCCAATGTCTCGAAGATCAAGGGCTCTGGCGCCGAGGCGTTTTTCTGGGGCGGCATGTACGGCCAAGGCGGTCCGCTCTGCGTGAAGATGCGCCAGTCGGGAGTGAACATCCCTTTCGTCAGCGGCGATGGCTGCTTCGACCAGACCTTCATCAATACCTTGAGCAAGGACTACTCGAAGGATGTTTATCTCTCCTTCGGCCGCGATTACCACAATGTCCCCGCCGCCCAGCCTTTCCTGGATAAGTACAAGGCGAAGTATGGGCAGGAAGGCGCCTATTCGGTCTACGGCTACGATGCGGCCAACGTTTACCTCACCGCGGTGGAGCAGGCCCAGAGCACCGATGCCGACAAGGTGGCCGCCGCGATGAAGTCCCACACCTACGACACGATTTTGGGCAAGGTCGAATTCGACACCAAGGGCGACGTCAAGACCTCCGGGTTTGTCCTCTGGACCATCAAGGACGGCAAGCTGCAGGTCGTCGAAGGCCAATGAGGCAGCGCGCGGAAGGCAGCCGTCGACCACCGGGGGACGGTGCCTCGTCCTTTATTGATAAGCTGTCTTCCGCGGGAGCGAAACCTGCTCCTTTCCACGCACCATGAATTCCACCTCCACCCTGGCGGAAATTCTCCTTGATGGCATCTCCCGTGGCGCGGTCTACGCCCTCGTCGCGTTGGGCTACACCATGGTCTACGGTGTCCTTGGCATGATCAATTTCGCGCACGGCGAAATTTTCATGATCGGCATGTTCGCCTGCGTCTACGCCATCGGCGCGTTCTCTGTCATGTGGGGCGATCACGTCCTGCTCAATCTCGGACTCGGCATCGTCGTCGCGATGATCTTCTCCGCCGGTTACGGCTACGCCAACGAGCGCATCGCCTATCGCCGTCTGCGCAAGGCCCACATCCTCGCGCCGCTGACCAGTGCCATTGGCATCTCGACCTTCCTGCAATATTTTATCTTCCTCAACGTCAGCAAGGAGAAGGTCCAGTTTCCCCGCTACTACAGCGACCTTCTCACCACGAACCACATTGTGGTCGGCTCCATCGAAATTTCCTATCTCCGCCTTGCCATCCTGGGCCTGACGATCCTCATCATGGGCGGCCTGTTTTACCTCATCAATCATACTCGGCTCGGCATTGCGCTCCGCGCCACGGCGCAGGACCAGCTCATGGCCAGCCTCGTCGGCATCCCGGTCGACAAGATCATTGCCTTTACGTTCGTTCTCGGTTCGGCACTCGCCGCGATCGCGGGCGTGATGGTCGCGATGTACACCAATGTCCTCGTCTTCGATGCGGGCTATCGTGTCGGCCTGAAGGCCTTCACGGCGGCGATTCTCGGCGGCATCGGCAACGTCCCCGGCGCGGTGCTCGGTGCGATGATCCTTGGCCTGACCGAGGCCCTGACCACGCTGCAATTCGGCAGTGAATGGAATGATGTGTCCACCTTCGCCGTGTTGATGATGGTACTACTCCTCCGCCCACGCGGACTCCTCGGCGAGCGCGTGGCCGACAAGGTGTGATATGGCTGCCTGGCGTCCCTACCTCCTCGGCCTGCTCGGTGTTGCCGCGCTCACGTTTCCGTTCCTTTGGCTGCAGCTGGCCCCAAATTTCGAGAGCAATACCATCGGTGTTGTCTGGGCGATCGATCACGGCCTCGATTTCTTCAGCGATCTCTCCACCGTTTTCATCGTGGGCTTCCTCATCTGGGTCGGCATCCGGCTGAACCGCCGCTTCGCTTGGGACAAGGCCCTGGCGCGAAACTCCGCCTGGAAAAAAGTGGGCCTTTTCTGGGAAAACTATTGGGGCTGGATCGCCATTGTCCTCCTCTTCCTCGTCCTGCCCTTGAGCATCCGCCCCAACGGATCCGAGGCACTCCGCTCCGCCGGGTTCCCCTGGATCAGTACCTCGACCCTCGGTCTCCTCACTTTCGCAGGACTCTACATGCTCCTCGCTGTCGGACTGAACATTACCGTCGGCATGACCGGTCTGCTCGTCCTTGGTTACGCCAGCTTTTACGCCTTCGGCGCCTATATCTTCGCCTTGGGACAAGAGTATTTCTTTTTTCCCTGGTATCTCGCCGGTCCGGTCGCGTTTTTGCTCGGAGGTTGCGCAGGCTACCTGCTGGGTCTACCCTGCCTCCGCCTGCGCGGCGATTACCTCGCCATCGTGACCCTCGGTTTTGCCGAGGCCTTTCGCGAATTGATGCGCAACCTGCACGTCACCGGAGGCGACAAAGGCATCGTGCTTAAGGACAGTTCCACCTTTCAGGGCTTTGCCGGACTGAGCAATCAACAGGTGTGCTACGCGGTCATCGCGCTGACGCTCATCGCCGCCGTCTTTTTCATCCAGCGGATCTACCACTCGCCGGTAGGCCGTGCGTGGATTGCCATTCGCGAGAACGAAGTGGCCGCCGCTTCCATGGGTATCCCGGTCGTGCAAATGAAGCTCCTCGCGTTCTCGCTCAGCGCGGCCGTCGCGGCGGTGGCTGGCGTGATCTACGGCGCCAAGGACGGCTTCGTCAGCCCCGCGATGTGCGAATTCCAGCAATCGATCATGATCCTCGCCATGGTCATCCTCGGCGGGCTCGGCAACAGCTACGGCGCGCTCCTCGGTGCGGCGCTGCTCTATCTCGTCCCCGAATATCTCAAGGCATTGCCTTCAATGATCCATAACAACGCAATGCTCGCAGGCATCGTACCGCCATTTGTGAGTGAATCGTTCCAGCATCTGTCGGACTATCGCTGGCTGCTCTTTGGCGCCGTGATGGTGCTGATGATGCTCTATCGCCCGCAGGGGCTGCTGGGTAGCAGCCGTCGCAAAACGGAGATGCTCAACCGATGACGCCGCTGCTCGAGACCCGCGGACTGAGCAAGACCTTTGGCGGCCTCAAGGCCGTGCAAAACGTCAACCTGAATGTTGCGCCCAATCAGGTCGTCAGCGTGATTGGTCCCAACGGCGCAGGCAAGACTACCTTTTTCAATTGTCTCAGCGGCATCTATCGCCCCGAAACCGGGGCCATCCTCCTCGATGGCCATGATATCACCGGACGCCAACCCCACCAGGTCTGCAAACGCGGAGTCGCGCGCACGTTCCAGAACATCCGACTCTTCCCCGAGATGTCGGTGCTCGAAAACATTCTCGTCGCCCAATTCCAGCACCGGTCGATTTCTCCTCTTCAGGTCCTGTTGCACGCCCCGAAATTCCGCACCCAGGAAAAGCAATGCCGGGAAGAAGCGCTTGGCTATCTGGACTTCGTCGGTCTCGCACCCTATGCGGATGCGGTTTCGAGCAATCTTGCCTATGGCCTGCAGCGCCGTCTCGAAATCGCGCGGGCGCTTGCCACGAAGCCCCGACTTTTGCTGCTTGATGAACCAGCCGCCGGCATGAACCCGCAGGAAGCGGTCGAAATGGTACAGTTGATTTCGCGCATCCGCGAGCGGGGCCTGGCCATCCTGTTGATCGAGCATCACATGAAGGTGGTCATGGCCATCTCCGACGAAATTCTCGTGCTCGACCACGGCACGCCGATCGCGCATGGCACTCCCGAAAAAGTGCGAAACGATCCGCACGTCATCCGGGCTTATCTCGGCGAGGAAGCCCAAACTTAACGCGCCATGCTGAAGCTCAATCAAGTCCGCGCCGGTTATGGCGCCATCGAAGTCCTGAAAAACCTGACGCTGGAAGTCGGCGCAAACGAAATCGTTGCGCTCCTCGGTGCCAACGGCGCAGGCAAAAGCACGACGCTCCTCACCATCGCAGGGGTCGTTCCGGTGCGCGGCGGAGACATCATCTGGCAGGGCGAGCCGCTTCCTGTCGGGAAAGCGGATGCGGTCCTGCGCCGCGGCATCTGCCTGTGTCCGGAAGGCCGCCACATTTTCCCGCGCCTGACCGTGATGGAAAATCTCATCAGCGGGAGCATTCTCCTACCGGCCAATCGCAATCCGGCCAAGCTTGAGGAAGTTTTCAGTTATTTCCCGCTGCTGGCGGAACGGCGCAACCAGCTCGGCGGCACTCTCTCTGGTGGCGAACAACAGATGCTGGCCATCGGTCGCGCTCTCATGGGCGAACCAAAATTGCTCATGCTCGACGAACCGTCGCTGGGCCTCGCCCCACAGATCGTCGCGAAGATTTTCCAGATCATCCAGATCATCAACAAAAAGGGCGTGCCTATCCTCCTCGTCGAGCAGAACGCCCAGCAGGCCCTGCGGATCGCCCATCGCGGCTACGTCATCGTCACCGGCCAGAACCAATTGACCGGCACCGGCGCGGAACTCCTCGCCAGCGACGAAGTGCGGCAGGCCTATTTGGGTGAGTAGCTGCCGTGCGACGGTGCCTTTCCTTCCGTCATCCTGAGTTTGTCGAAGGATAAGTCTCCGGAAGATTCGCTTCACTGGCGCGAGTCGCGAATCCCTCCCGAAAACTCGGATAAACCGGGCGCCATCCCAACGCCCGCAACTTCGCGTTGGACACACGCTTGTTCGTCAGATCCCGTTTTCGGTTTAAGTTAATCGGCCCATATGGCGGCATCGGCTTACCGAGGAACTCCGCGCACCAGGAGTAAAAATCGAGTAACGTTACCGGCGTATCGTCGCTCGCATTATAGATCTGGCCAGCTTCGCTTTTTTCCATGAGATGCAACAAAGCCACTACTAGATCGTCCCGATGAATCTGGTTGATCCAGCGCGAGCCGTCACCCTCGATCACGGCTTCGCCTCGCCGGAATTTTTCCCACAGCACGCCACGACCCGGCCCATAGATCCCGGAAGAACGCACGACCGTGACACCGGCAGCAAGCGCCGCTGTTTCCGCCGCACGCAGAATGAGACCTGTTTCCGTCTTCGGCTCCGCTGGTGATTCCTCGGTCACGAGTTCCCCATCGGCCTGGCCATAAACAGAGGTCGATGAAACGAAGAGTCGCCGGGCTTTCGGTTGGTAGGCATTCAGCATCGCAATACCTTTGAGAAAGACTTCGGCGTAGGCCTCGGCTCCTCCGCGGCCTGAGGAAGCGCAATGCACCACCGTATCGTACGATTCGGAAATCTCTTCCCATTTGTCGGCATCAGCCACATTGCCGACGACCACGCGTTGAAAGGAATGCGCCCCCAAGGCTGCCGCGCTGGTTTCGGAATGGACCCAACCAGAGACTTCGTGCGCTTGCTCCATGAGCCGGAGGGCAAGCGGAAGCCCCACGTAGCCACAACCAATGATAAGAGTCCGCGCAGGCATGGCCCGGCTACTTTTCGTTGACCATGATCATCAGCGTCTTGTCGTTCGACTTGCTGTCGACGCTCAGGCGCGCGATCAGTTTATTGTCCGATCGTAACCAGGTCGTCTTTCCACCGGACGTCTGGACCTGGTTCCACTTAAAGCCAACTGACTCCGCCGCCAGGATCTGGTCGATATCGTCTTGCGTGAGTTCCGTGAGGGCCACGCCTTTCTTGTCCTTCTTGCTGCCGTCGCGGACAAAGACTTCCATCGCCGCACGGCTTCCGTCAAAATAAACGCAGATCGAATAGCCATCGTGCTGGAAAAGCATTTGGCCCCCCATGTCCTTGGCGGCGCCGAAATGTTTGCGCAATTGCCCGATGTCGTCGCCGATGTTGGCCCGGGCCGACAAGGGACAGGCCAGGAGAAGGCCCGCCAGGACCATGGTTCTCGCAGAGATGAAGGAAGTCACTCCCCCGCTTATACCAAACCCGAGCGGAAACTGGACAAAAAAACGAAGGAGCGGGAGAATCACCGCGTGAATGCTGCCCACCGTGCCCGTTTCCTCCTTGTCCCGCCCCAGATCGATCCGACCGCCTATGTGGCCCCACAGGCCGTGGTGATGGGGGATGTGAGACTCGCCGCCCGGAGCAGTGTCTGGCCCACTGCCGTCCTACGCGGGGACATCAACTTCATTGAGATTGGCGAGGGATCCAATATCCAGGACGGAAGCATCGTCCACCTTGCAGAGGACCTGCCCGTGCGCGTGGGGAAATTGGTCACCGTCGGGCACGGAGCCATTCTTCATGCCTGCACAGTTGAGGACAACTGCCTCATCGGGATGCGCGCAACCATTCTGGATGGTGCGGTGATCGGCGCCGGAAGTATTGTCGGGGCGCATGCGCTGGTGACCAAGGGAACGAAAATCCCGCCCGGGTCGCTCGTCATGGGAACGCCCGCCAAAGTGGTGCGTCCGCTCAAGCCCGAAGAGATTGCCGACATCCGCACCTGGGCCGACCATTACATTGCCTTGGGGCCGATCCACAAAGATTTTCGGAATCAGTCTCCCGGTTCGTAATAATCGACCTCTGTCATTTGAAAATATTTCCGGTGCGGCTTGATGCCCCATTTGCCGGTGTCGGGATAAAAAGTCACGTCGGCCGGGTGCTGGTCGGCAATGACGAAGTAGACCAAGTCTTCCGTTCCAGTGTTAGTGATCTTGTGGGCGTGCTCCGGAGGAAAGAGCAGGACGTCGTCGGCCTGCACATCGACCGTCTCTTTGCCATCGGTCACTTTGCCGGTACCACGAATGAAAATGTACGATTCCCACTGTGCAGAATGCTGGTGCAGGGGAAAGTTTGATGCCCCGGCGGGCAACCTCGTAAATTCGATGTCAAACGGATGTCCGCCTGCCCAAGTCCCGGCATCCCGGTTGCCACCCAAGGCCACGGATACGTGCCGGCGGAAGAGATGATATTTCTTGTTGGGCGCGGACTGTTCCTCCTCGGGAACATCGCGCAGGTTGATTTTTTTCATGTCAGGGAACTTCTTCTGGTTTTTTTGAGAGGGAATGTGCGGCCAGGGCTTGACGCAAAAATCGACCCGTCTGGCTTTCGGGCTGGGCGGCGACGAATTCGGGCGTGCCCTTGGCGACGATTTGGCCGCCGCCGTCGCCGCCTTCCGGGCCGAGGTCGATGACGTAGTCAGCGCATTTGATGACGTCGAGCTGGTGTTCGATGATGACAAGGGTGTTGCCCGCGTTGCGAAGTTTGAAGAGGACCTGAAGGAGCTGCTCGATGTCGGCGAAGTGGAGGCCGCTGGTCGGTTCGTCGAGGATGTATATCGTGCGGCCGGTTGAACGCTTGGCCAGTTCGGCGGCGAGTTTGACCCGCTGGGCTTCACCGCCGGAGAGGGTGGTGGCCTGCTGGCCGAGATGGAGGTAGCCGAGACCGACGGCGGCGAGCGCTTCCAGCTTGTCAGCGACGGCGGGGACGTTGCGGAAAAAATTGAGGCCGTCGTCGACAGTCATGGCAAGGACATCGGCGATGTTGAGGCCCTTGTAGGTTATCTCCAGCGTCTCGCGGTTAAAACGGCGGCCTCCGCAGGCCTCGCAGGTCACGTAGACGGGAGGGAGAAAATTCATCTCGATCTTGATGACGCCGTCGCCCTCACAATGCTCGCAACGGCCACCCTTCACGTTGAAGCTGAATCGACCGGGACCGTAGCCGCGGACGCGGGAGGAGGGAAGCTGCGCAAAAAGATCGCGGATGGGATTGAACGCGCCGGTATAGGTGAGCGGATTCGAGCGCGGCGTACGGCCAATGGGGGTCTGATCGATGACGATGGCCTTGTCGATGAGGTCGAGACCGTCGATGGCATCGTGAGCGCCGGGCGCTTCCTTCGATTTGTAAAAATGCCGAAAGAGCGCGCGGCAGAGGACATCATTGACGAGCGTGCTCTTGCCGGAGCCGCTGACGCCGGTGACGCAAGTCATCAGTCCGGCGGGAAAACCGACGGTGACGTTGCGAAGATTATTTTCCCGCGCGTTCATCACGCGAATCCAGCCGTTCTCCGCTTTCAACCGGACCTTGGGAACGCGGATTGATTGCGTGCCATTCAGGAACTGACCCGTGAGCGACTTGGGATTGGCCATGACCTCGGGGACAGTGCCCGCGGCAACAATCTGGCCTCCACGGACACCGGCGTAGGGGCCGATATCGACGAGGTAATCGGCAGCGCGAATCGTGTCCTCGTCATGTTCGACAACGATGACGGTGTTGCCGAGATCGCGGAGTTCGCGGAGGGTCTCGAGGAGACGTTCGTTGTCGCGTTGGTGAAGGCCGATGCTGGGCTCGTCGAGAATGTAGAGGACGCCGGTGAGTTTGGAGCCGATCTGGGTGGCTAGACGGATGCGCTGGGCCTCGCCGCCGGAGAGCGTACCGCTTTCGCGGTCGAGGGTAAGATAGCCGAGCCCAACGCGATTGAGGAAACCGAGGCGCAATAAAATCTCGCGCCGGACTTCGCCGCCGATTTTTTCCTCGTGCGCGGAAATGGTCCAGGCCTCGAGCCACTTCTGCGCGGCGGCGATGGAAAGGTGGCTGAATTGGGCGATGTTGAGGCCCTCGCCAGGCGGCCCACCGAGGGTGACGGCGAGAACTTCGGGGCGAAGACGCGCACCGCGGCAGGCCTGGCAGGTGATGCGGCTCTTGTACTGGTTGAGCCGGTGCCGGGTCATCTCGCTTTTGCTTTCCTCGAAGAGGCGAGTCAGGTTCGTGATGAGACCTTCGAAAGGTTTTTCGGTGATGACCTGTTTGCCCTGGCGGGTGGAGGTGAAGCTGATCTTCTCGTCACCGGTACCGTGGATGAGCGCTTGCTGGAAATCGTCGCTGCATTCGCGGTAGGGACGCGACAGGGGCTGGTTGTAGGCGGTGGCCAGAGCAGTCAACTGGCCCTTGTAAAGCTTCTCAAGCGCGGGGGCGCTGCGTCGCCACGGCCCGACGGGCATTTCCTCGAGGGGGACGGTGTCGTCGGGAATGAGGAGGACGGGATCGAAGATCGATTCGGTGCCGAGACCATCGCAAACGGGACAAGCTCCCTGGGGGCTGTTGAAGGAAAAATGGCGCGGTGTGATTTCGCCGTAGCGATAGCCGGTCTCGGGGTCGAAGTTCTGGTTACTGAGGGTCAGTTCCTCGGCAATGGCGTCCGGCGGACCGAAAAGAACGGTAACGACGCCGCTGCCGGTCTTGAGGGCAAGTTCGAGGGAATCGGTCAGGCGCGTCTTGATGGCATCGCTGATCTTGAGTCGATCGACCACCGCCTCAATGGTATGGACGCGGGCCTTGTCGAGGCGGGGCGGATTCTCGAGATCGACGATCTTGCCGTCCATGCGAGCGCGGACAAAACCTTCGCGGCGGAGTTTTTCCACCGTGTCGCGGAACTCCCCCTTCTGTTTCAGGATGACAGGCGCGAGAATCTGGACCGGCGTGCCTTCCTTGGCAGCGAGGACGCGATCGACCATCTGTTGGACCGACCAGCGCTTGAGCGGCTTGCCGGTGACCGGATGATGCGGCTGGCCCAAGTGGGCGAAAAGGAGCCGGAGAAAATCGTGGATCTCGGTGGTCGTGGCGATGGTGGAGCGGGGATTACCCCCGGCGGTACGTTGCTCGATGGCGATCGCGGGCGAGAGTCCTTCGATGAAATCGACGTCAGGCTTTTCCATCTGCTCGAGGTACTGCCGCGCGTAGGTGGAGAGGCTTTCGACGTAACGGCGCTGGCCCTCGGCATAGAGCGTATCAAAGGCGAGCGAGGACTTGCCCGAGCCGCTGACGCCGGTGAGGACGACGAGCTTGTTGCGTGGCAGCGTCACTGAAATGTTCTTCAGGTTATGCTGGCGCGCCCCGCCGATCCGGATTTCCTCCATGGCCATAAACGGGCACTGTACCACGAGTTTGTCCACTTGCCAAAAGAGGGACCGACAAGGCGCACGAATTATTCGTCCGGGCCCATGGGAGACGTCCTGCCCCCTTAGAGCAGATGCCGGAGCGTATCCGGATCGGCCTGGGCGGCGAGCATGTAGGTGTGATTGGCGTCGGACCAGGAAGCGGTGGTCCAGGAGCCTTCGCGACCAAAGGAGGGAGAGGTACCGGGGGGATCGGCGAGAGCCCGTTTTTCGATGGTGAAGAGATGGCAAACACCACCGCCGGACATGGTAAAGCAGATGAGCGAAACGGTGTGTCCCTGGACATGGAAGGTCTGGCAACCAACGCTGGGGAGATTTTCCATCTTGGTGGGAATGGTCCCTAGTGGCGAATGCTGTTGTTTGAGCCAGGCAACGACTTTCTCGTGGTCGGGGGACAACATGCCGAGCGGGGTGGAATCGTCCTCCAGGAAAGCGATGGACCCTTTGGCGTAGTCGTGGCTGACGATTTGCACCTGAGGCGAAGTGCGGTTGACCGGACGCGATACATAGAGGCCGAGTCCCAGGCAGATCATTATCATTGCCGCCACCGCAAACCCATAGGGAAGACGAAACCGGGGCGTCATCTGCTCGATCTTGCGACTGGCGAGGATGGTGTCGCGAAGATCGGATGGAATGGCGACGTCGCGCAGCTTGGCGGAGATAGCGCGGTCGAAGGCGCGCTGGGCCTCCCACCAGGCTTTGAGCTCGGGATCGCGCTCGACCAGGGCGAGGGCCTCGGCAAAGGCGGGCAACGCGTCGTCCTGGCCGTCGGGGCGGCAGGCCTGAAGGACGAGTTTGGCTTCGTTCTTATCCACGGCGGCGCTCTCCTTTCTGGTCGGGCAGCGGAATGATCTTGGCCCCAACCTCGTCCTGGGCCTGACGGCTGAGAAGGGCCTGCTGGAGCTTTTGCTTTCCGCGGGACAGGCGCGACATGACGGTGCCGATGGGGATATCAAGGATCGCCGAAATCTCCTCGTAGGAGTGTTCCTGCAAATAGAAGAGGACGAGGGGCGCACGGAAAGTCTCGTCAATGGAGCGAAGGACGTTCATGACCTGCCCGCTCTCGAGGCAGTCGACGGTCTCCACTGGCGCGCAGGGAAGCTCGTGCTCGACGGAAGAAAGTTCCTCCTTGGGCCAGCGCATTTCGCGGCGGCGGTTGGAGATGAATTCGCGGTAGAGCGTCGTAAAGAGCCACGACTTGACCTTCGAGTTGTCGCGCAGGAGGTGCCCCTTGGTCGCCCAGACGGAGAAGGTCTGTTGCGTCAAGTCGCAGGCGTCCGCTTCATTGCGGGCGAGGCTGAGGGCAAAGCGATAGAGCATGGGATAGAACTGGTCGACGATTTCTTCGAAGTTCAAGGAGGACATGGCGGTGGGACGCTCGCAGGCGACCACCGCCTGCGCAGGAAACATCGGCCACATCATTCGATTAATTGTGCTGTCCGTCACCATTTTTGTGGCCTGAAATTTCGCTCCGTTGTTCCTTGTCCCGCCGGTCCCCCTTTGACTTCTGCGCAGGTGGGATGCGTGAAGGCGGGAGTTTATTCCCAAAAAATTCTGAATACGACAGCCGGTTAGGGAGCTGGTGAGATTTCGACGACCTGGCCGTTACCGTTGAACTTGACGGCATGGCCGTGCAACTGACTGTCTCCGTCGAAATTCACGAGTTCCTTGAGCTGGATTTTGCCGTCGCCCTCGGCGGACTTGAGGGTCTCTCCGGACCGGGTGTGAATGACGATCGGACCGTAGTAGGACCAAATGGCGTAGTTGGCGACCTGGTCGAGGGCCTGCTGGATGTCCTGCGACATTTTTTGGTCCGGAGGGTCGGTGACGACGGAGGTTACCCTGCCCTCCATGATGGTGGTGCTGTGCGGCGCACCGAGGAGGGAAAGGACCTCTTCCTTGGACATGCCAACCTTCAAATGGGACCAGTTGGTCTGCCAGCGGGTGGTGTCCTGCTCAGCACGGAGCTCACGGTTTTCCTTGATGTGAAGGTAGAGGCTGAGGGCGATGAGGGGAACGAGCGTGACCCCGAGAAAAACCCAGCCGAGATAGTGCCGGACGCGGAGCGGGGCTTTGGCCTCCTTCATAGTAGTGTCAGCGTAAGGAGGGGCACGGCGGGGGACAATTTAATAAAGATCCAAGGCCACCTGCGCCTCAAATAAAAGGCCCGAGGGGCATGAAGGTGGCGAGAGCGTGGAAACTTTCCGGGTGGGGAGTGCCCATGGCCATCGGGACCTTATCGGCCCACTCGAGGAGGAAGCGGCAAAGGGCGGGTTTGTCGGGAAGATGGACGCGCTCGCCGCCCCGGGCAATGACGCCGAAACCGGAACCGTAGGCGGCGCCATTCAGGACGCAGGCGTCGGTGAGATAGTCTTTCATCTGCTGGCGGCCCCTGGCGACAACGTCGTCAGTGGTACCGTCCATCTCGTACTTCCAGCCAACGAGCAGACTGGCGGGAAACATCCGGCGCAACGAAGCAATGAGCTTCGGCAGGGGCTCAAGGGTGAGGTGCAGCGCACCGTCGCGGCTGGAGAGTTTGCCGCCCTGCACGGGACCGTTTTCGTTGACGATTTCCTTGACCCGAAAATCACAAAGGGCCGCGACATGAAAGACGATGGCCACCTCCTCCTTCTTGAAAAGACGACGCAGGTCAGCCTCAAGATCGTCGTTGGTCTTGAAAGGAACCACTTCGACGCCAAAGAGCGGGGCCGGGAACGTGGCGGCCTCGCCGCGAAAGCAAATGACTTGGTGTCCCGCCGCCGCAAAGGTCTCGGCGAGGAGCGTGCCGAGCTCGCCCGTGGAAAAATTGGTCAGGCGGCGGACGCGGTCGATCGGTTCGTAACTGGGGCCGGTGGTAATGACGATTCTCATGGAGTTAATTCTAATCTACCCATGAAAGACGGTTGGGAAAGGCTGGCGGTTACTTTGTGGTAGCCGTCGACCGACTGAGTGCGATCAGTTAAAGATATTTTTGATCGTCTTGGAGATGGTCCTCTGCACCTTGGAACCCGTAATGAAGAGTTGCGTCAGGCCATCCGATTGAGGAACGGCGACGGTGCCGCCGAGGTGGAAAGGAATACTGCCGCTGCCATCGGGCGTCTTCGAAAACGCGGCGGCGGCGATGCCGGGAATTTGCTTCAAGGTATCGGCATGAAGAATCATGACCATATCGGCGTCGAGTTCACCCTTGGGGCCGATGACGCCACTGCCGGTCATGTCGAAGGCGGTCGATCTGATGACGAGGCTGTTGAAGCGGGTTTCGCCATGGGAGACGAAAAAATGCGTAGTGACGCTTTTGAGGTCGGGATCGCTGAGGGCGGCGAGTTTAAAGGCGGTGGCGAGTTCGTGCAGCAGGGCGACGCCTTGGAGTTTGCCGTTGGCGATCTGAGCATCACCTTCACCGGCGAGTTGGCCGGTCTCGATTTGGTGCCAGGTGCTCTGCAGATCGAGGGAACCGCTCATTTTGCCGGGAAGATCCGGCGCGGCGGCTTTGCCTGCCTGGGCGAGGTCGACGTGGTCGGCCTTGACGGTGAGGAGCGAAGGTCCGGTGGTATCGAGCTTGTAGTCGCCGGTAATGGTGCCGGAGAAAGCGGTCGCCTGAAATGTCCTGGCTTGGAGTGTTCCATTGTTGTTGTAGAGAAAGGAGGAGGAAAAATCGGTGGCGGTGATATTTTCGGGCAAGGTGATGGTCTTGATCTTTGTCGTGCCGGTGACGTCGTCGTCAGTGAAGTAGCCCCCGGTGTCGGCATTCACGTCGATGCCCTGGAAATCGGCCTTCGTCGCGCCGGTGGCGTCCTTGAGCATAAGATGGCCGTTGGAGATTTTGGCGGAATGCAGAGAGAACTGGAACGGAGGGACTTTACCGGCGGCGGCTTCGGTTGGCGTGGTCTTGGTAATGCGGGGCTTGGTGAGAGCGGGGGGTTGCTGGGTCAGGACGATTTCCGGGTTCGTCATGGTGAGCGCGTCGACTTTCACTTCACGGCCAAGCAAGGCCCGCAAGGAATAGGAACAGCTGACGTTTTCAACCGCGATGCCGACGGTTCCCTGGTCAGCGGCAAGTTGGGCGGTCATGCCCTCCAGCTTCACGCCACCGAGAAGGCCCAGGTCGATTTGCTTGATCTCGACCGGGCCACCCAGAGTCTGACTGGCGCGGACCTCGACCTCGTGGCGAAAGGAATTGGAATGGATGAAAGAATTGAGCCAGACCGTGCCGATCACGAAACCGACGAATAGCAGGGCGAGGGCGATACCCGAACCGATGAGAAGCCGACGGAACCATGGGCGTGCTTTGGGTTCAAGTGGAGACGCAGGCATGGAAAGAAATCATGCGCTTATTCAACGGACGCGCGAGCTTCAATGTGTCGTTTGGTTCAAGGTTCGCCCAACTGGAAAACGTGCAGGGGTTGGGTGATGGCGCGGGACATGTACCAATCACTTTTGACCAGTTCCATGGAATCGATTTCGGTCTGGCCGAAGTCGCGGTTGCGCATTTTCTCGAGGGCTTGCGCAAAGGCGATGCCGTTGCGGAGGGGATGGCGGAAACGGAGGGCGGTCATGTGCGCAACCTCGAGCCGGTAGCGTTCGCGGGCACCTTCGCTGAGGCCGCGGGCGCACAGTTCGTCGCGAAGACGGTCGCGAGCGGCGTTGAGGCGAGTGGCATCGGTGAAGGACTGGACCATGATGGCCGCGGGTGAAGCCGTGATGCCGAAGAAGGAGAGAGGAAAGGGGTTGAGGGCGCGAACGCAAGAAGCGACGGCGGCGATGAATTTGTCGGTACGGTCGAAGATGGCCTCGTGGTCCGCGGAGGCGGAAAACAGGGAAAGGAAGGTGACGTGCAATTCGCCGGGGTGGTAGTAGTGCTGGTCGGGCTCGAGTTGGCGGACTTCCTCGAGGCATTTTGCGATCTGTTCCCGGACGCGTGGAGACGGGCGGAAGAGAAGCGTCATTCCACGGCGTCGGTCGGGCTGGCCTTGGGCGAGGACGGGGTCGATCTCGATGGTGCCGGAGCGGATGCGTTTGGAGGATTGCGCCCAGAGCTGGTCGTACCTTTCCTTGAGAAAGGGATCGGGAGAAGGATTCGAGACTTCGGGCATTGGTTCTTTTTGCCCGCATGCGGATTGAGAGGCGAGTCCCATTCGCCGCAGCCTTGGCTTCGCCGTACGCGAAAGGGCTGGCCCGTTTTTCCTGGTGCGCGTTAAACTCGCGCATCGCATGAAACGGCTATTTTATGGGGTGTTGATCGTTTTGTTGGGCGTGATGGCTTCCTGTCCGGTACGGGCGGAGGTGGACGAGGCCACGATGCGGAAGGCTTCGCAGGATTTTCTCAAGGCGGTCATTGCCGATATTCTGAAGGACCCGGCGACGGCGGCTTACTTTCCGGGAGTGACGATGAAGGATGTCACGCTGTACGACGGCAAAGGGGCCCCCGGTGCCGTTGGCTGGCTTTATTCATGGGGCTATCGACATGCGGTCCATGATGGGCCTTTGGAGCTCGGCTTGCAGAGACCTCCGCCGGTTTTTGAAAACGATCGTGCGATTAGGTTCAGCGTCTTTGTCGCTTACGATCATGGTGATGCGATGGTGTCGCGGCGGGAAAATTACACGGTCACGCCGGAGTTGCATGTGGGGATGGACTTCGGAATGCTCGACGAGAAGAATCTGCTGTTTGGGAAATTGGACGGGATCGTGCGGACGCATTTGACGGAGTTGAAAACGGCGGTGGGTAGTCCGCGGTCTCGGATTGCGTTTGAGCGGGACGACGCGGTGTGGGTGGCGAATGCGGATGGAACTTCGGCGAAGAAAATCGGGCGCGGGCAATGTCCGGACCTTTCGCCGGACGGGACGAAGCTGGTTTTCAATACGCTGCAGCCCGACGGGCAACCGGCACATCGGCAAATTGCCGTGGCGGACCTCGGGACTGGGGACATCACCATCCTGAAGGACATTCCGAGCACCAATTGCCTGGAGCCGCAGTTTTCGCGCGATGGGCGGCAGATCCTTTTCACGTTCTACAAGGACAACGAGAGTTACATCGGGTTGGTGAACATGGATGGGCGGGATTTCCGGTATGTGACTAACGCGAAGCCGAAGCCACCGGCGTATTGGGCCATTGCGTGGGCGGCAGACGGAAAATCGCTTTTCGCGGAGGACATGGAGAGCCTTTACCGGCTCGATCTCTCGGGGCAGGTGCTGAAAAAGTGGCCGGTGGCGGCGTTGATTCCGAATGGCGAGATGAGCGGCGATGCACGGTTCGATGCCTCGCCCGATGGGAAGACGCTGCTGATGTCCATCGAAATGAACGAAAAGGAACGGAAGGGCTGGGACGGCCCACCGCCCGCGCTCTGGGTGCTCGATCTCACCACTGAAAAAGCGACGCGCCTGACGCCACCGGGTCTCTATGCGTGGGACGCCCACTGGCTGGAAGCGCCGGTCTCGCTGCTCTTCATCACTCAGAATCCCGGCGAGGAGCATACCTCCATCTACCGAATGTCCGCCACCGGCCAGGGCAAGGATAAGAAGCTTCTTATCAAAAATGCGCGTTATCCGGGGGCCGCGCGGTAGGGTATGGCCCTGCCCTAAAGAGTTTGCTTTCTATAACACATCCAGCTCCACGCGGAGGAGTTCGCCGAGAGACCAGGCTTGGAACGGACAGCCGCGCTCGGTGTGGGGCGGGGCGGCGTCGGCGATTTCGGGGACGTGGTGGAGACCGGCGAGGTCAAGGCTGGCGAGGCGGGGTTCGAGGAAGAGTTCCCTCGCCTTGGCGCGGACCTGCGGGGTCTCGCCGTGGACACGGACCCAGGCTTCGATGAAGGGGCCGGCGAGCCAGGGCCAGACGGTACCCTGATGGTAAACGGCATCGCGTTGCGAGGGGCCACCCTGGTAGTGGGGCGCGTAGTCCTTCTCGCCGGGAGCGAGGGAGCGGAGCCCCATGGGGGTCCAGAGCTCGCGCTCGACGGCGCGGACGACGAGTTCGGCCTGGTTGCCTTCAAGAAGCGAGAGCGGAAGGCCACCGACGGCGAAAATCTGGTTGGGGCGCATGCTGTCGTCGACCTTGCCGGGCTCGTGATCGACGTCAACGACGTCGTAGAGGCAACTGCGTTCCTCGTTCCAGAAACGGTCGTGGAAGGAGGCGCAGCCGTGCTCGAAGGCTTCCTGCCACAGGGTGTCGTCGCGACCGGCGAGGCCAAGCGCCGTAAGCCAGAGGGCCTGGACCTCGACGGGCTTGCCGGTGCGGGGCGTGACCACCCAGTTGCCGATCTTGGCGTCCATCCAGGTGAGCTGCACGCCAGGCTCGCCGCAGGCGAGTAGGCCGTCCTGGTCGGCGCGGATGCCGTACCGGGTGCCGACGCTGTACCCGGCGAGGATGGCCTCGACGGCGGTGAGAAGCGTGGCGGAATTGGTGTCGAAATCGGGATGGGCCTTGGCGGCGTCGAGGAACTCGTGGACAACGATGACGTACCAGAGCGAGGCGTCGACGGAGTTGTACTCGGGCTCGGAACCGTGATCGGGAAAACAATTGGGCAGCATGCCGTGCGAGACAAGCCCGGCCCAGGCAGTGAGAATGTCGCGTGCCTCGCGCAGACGACCGGTGGAGAGGCAGTGTCCACGCATGGAGATGAAGGTGTCGCGGCCCCAATCGCCGAACCAGGGATAACCGGCGATGATGGTCTGGCCGGAGCCGCGCTTGACGAGGTAGGAATCGGCGGCGCGGAGGCTGGGTGTGGCGAAGGTGGCACGGCGCTTTTGTTCGGCCTGGGCGAGTTGCTCGGCCAGATCAAGCGGCGCGGGCTGCACGGAGACGGCTTCAAGCAAACCCTCGGCGGAGAAGATCAGGACAGCAGGACCGGCGGCAAGGTCGTACTCGTAGCGCCCCGGCGTGGCGAGGTCTTCGGTCGAGTCAAGGCCGCGCGCGGCCTCCTCGGTGTAGAGGAAATTACGGTACCATGAGGGCTCATGATGATAAGTGCCGTTGCTGCGGGCGAGGACAGCAGGCAGGCCGTCATAGAAATACCAGCGTTCGCCCTCGGGAAGATATTCCGGGGTGAAGCGGAAGGCGGCGTTCTCGTGGTGGAGAGAATGGAAATCGCGACCGGAGAAAAAGGGACGGACGTGCAGTTTCGGTGCCGCACCCGTACCTTCCCAGCGCCAGCGGAGAACCACCGTGGAACTGCCGCGCGGAACAAAGATTTCCTGGATGACAGATCCGCCGTGAAAGACGTAGGTCCATTGCGGCCAGGGATCGAGGGTGAAACCGGCGAGGCGGGTGGCACCGTCGGGGAAGTCGACGCCAGGAATATAACGCTGGGAGGAGAGGGCGAAAGTACCGTCCGCCGATTCAATTTCGGCGTCGAATCCGTTAACGAGAACCATGCGGCCCGCGGGAGGCGCGGTGGCGGTGAGGAGCAGGGCGTGATAGCGGCGGGTGCGGATGCCGGAGACGGTGCCGCTGGCGAAGCCGCCGAGGCCATCGGCTTCAAGCCATTCTGAAGTACCGGGGGTGGAGCTGGTCGTTGAGTTCATGGAAATTCGTGCGACAGCGATGCTGGATTCTTCCCTAACTTAGGGAGCTTTTTAAAATATGCCATTCAGGATATTGAACAGAAGAAAAGGCTGCCACGGACGGAGCCAGACTCTCCATGAAAAATCGACGCGGGGCTAAAGGGAGATGGGTGAGGCATCCTCGCGCCGGCGCCGGAGCACCATGACTACAGCAAAGGTCCAGACCACAAGCATGAAACCATCACAGACAAGAGCCATCATCTGCGCGGAAAGGACCAGGCCAGCGATGCGATAGTGGGCCACATAACGCATGACGATGCTGGACTCCCCTGAAGGCACGGCTATGGCACGCATGAGCCAATCGGCACGCAAAAGCGGAACGTCGCGGCCATTGAGCTGGACCTGCCAGTCCGGATCGTATTGGTCGTTGATGAGAATGTAGCCGCTTTTGGCGGATTGGACGTTGATTTGGATTTCGGTCGGCGTGTAAGTCGTCAACTCAACAGCGTCCTGCTGGACGGACGAAGCTTTGACGTCGCTGGGAGGAACCAGCTCTTTTTGAGCGGAACTGAGCAGGACAGTCTTGCGCGGATCCCAACTGTGATCAGCGAGACGCTTGAGAATCTCGGTATTCGAAGAAAGAAACTCGGCCTGGGGCACGAAGGTGACCTTGGCGAGGTAGTCCTTCATCCCGACCAAGGCGTGCGAGGGGAGTTTATCGGACCCGGTATCGATGAGGGTGAAACCGTCGGCGTGGTCGATGTTGCTGGACACGAGCGGATCGTTGCGCAACTGGGCCAGATACTCCTGCGGCATGGCAAAATTCTTTACCCCGGCGAGAAACCAAAGGCGCTGCCGGTCGTTCCGGAGAGTCCCAAAAAAGGCGTTGATGTCGTCCGGAATACGGGAAGCGGCGGAGATGTCGAGGCAGGAGATGTCGACCGCGTTGAATTGGTTGATGAGCAGGATGTTGAGAACGGGATCCTCCACGGCGACGCTGAACCGGACGCGATTGCCCTCGCTTTTCAGGGCCTCGATCAGGGGGTTGGTGGCGACCATCTCGTTGTAATGGACAGGCAGGATGAAATGACTGGTGACCCAGGCGAGTTGGGCGACACTGATCGCCACCAGGCAAAGTGCCAAGGATATTGGCAGGTGGGCAGGACGCAGCATGTCCTGCCAGATGCGATGCAGGAGAGGATTGACCAGCGTCCAAGCGCGCAATTTTTCCGGGCGCCAGATCCCATAAAGCAGGAGGCAAAAAAGTCCGGCGACCAAGATGGCCACCTCCAGGGACAACTTCAGCATATCCATCATGGCCCCGATCTCGCCCGGCAGATAGCCATCCGCTTTGCTTAGCCGGGTCACCAGCACGGGATAACAGACGTAGTAGCTGGCCAAGCCAATGAGCAGGGCAAAAACCATTCCGCCACTGTACCAAGCGAGACGGCGCCGCATCACCTTGACCTCGGGCGCATCGGGCACGAGTGTGGCCAAAAGGTGCTGCACGCCGTAAGCGCCAAGAACGACGAGAGCAAAATTGGTTATTTCCAGCCATTTGAGCGGGTTGCGCCACTTGTCCATGAACGGCAGGTTAAACAGCGGGCGATAAAAAGGCGTGTGATAGCCCCAGGAAAGAACCAACGCGACGGCACCGAGCAGCAGCAGGACCTGCCCGTAAAAGCGGGAGCGCTCGCTCATCCGGGCTGGACCGAGCAGGTTGCCGGGAAGAAGTGTAAGCGCCCCAACAAGCGCAAGGATGGCGGCCAGCGTCCCGGTGGTACTAATGGCCTGGTTGAAATTACGCATGCCGTGGTGATGGGCGGCCCAGCCCATCGGCTGACCGATCCAACCCCAATACGGGCCATCGTTACTGTTGTTGTGCCAGCCGAAAAAACCGGGCACGAGGTAAGTCAGGGTCTCCTGCGGTCCCAGGCTGAACTGGGTGCACATTTTGTAAGTCTCTTCGCGTTGCAATTGGCCGCCCATTTTCACGTCGTTAATCTGGGTCTGGAACACGGACAAAAGCGTGGCCATCGACATGAGAAAAGCGGTAACGACGCAGAGCGCTAGGTGACGGAAATGCCGCGCCACGTTTTCATTGGGGCGACGGCAGATCACAGGAGCGAGATAGAGCGCCGCGATCATCAGGCTGATAATGGCGCCACGGTCCTGGGTGGTGGGCAATTCAACGATTGTGCCGCAAGCAGCACCGCTCAAGACAGCGTAACCCCAATGACCCGTTCGCTGCGCCCGCAGCGCCCCCCACGCTGCCAGCGCAAAGAATGGCCATGAAGTAATGTAGGCAAAGTGACCGGGATAGACGAACGGGAGTATGTCCCCCTGCCAGGCATAGACCACGGCGCCAAAAAGAGCGGCTGGCCGCGGCAACTCGAGTTCGCGCAGAAAGGCGGCCATCGCCAGCAGGGAGCCGGTGGCGACGAGGGGCGCATAACTGGTAAAGAAAAGCCAGGTGGGCCAGAGGGCTGCGGCCAGGCTGAAGATATTGAGGGAAAAAGGCGGATTGGCGTTGCCCAGCCAGCTTTGGACCAGAAAAATTCCCGTTGGCGGAAAATGATACGCCAGTTTCCAAAGGTTCGACGGGTTCATGTCGATTGTCATCGGGACGAACTGGCCGAACGAGAAGAACTGACACAGCGCCAGCTGGCCGAGCAGCGAAAGGAAAGCCACGACCCAAAGCGAGGTCCAGCGGTCCTGCGGGGGGGTGGAACGATCGGGTAGTGTCATCTCGGTGGGACCTTGCTCGGCATATGGACGCTCAAGCCTAGCATGATCCATCCAGACCTGTCTGGAAGACAAACGGAAAATGGAAAAAGATTTCTCTGAGAAATCGCTCATACCGGGTAGAGTGATACCGATGCAGGAGCCCTTGCCCCAGAACCGCGCCGACCCCGGCACCATCCCGCAGCATGAACTCGAACTGTTTCTTCATGCCCTGACGCATGAAATCCGCAACCGTCTGAGCGGAATCGCGCTGGAAGCGGCTGATCTGGCCGAACAGGCCGGAACCCAGGTCGATGCCAGCCGACTCCAGCAGCAGATTCAAGACTGCTCGGCCTTCCTGAAAAAGGTACGGGAGTTGGTCTCCCTGGAAAGCGGGGAAACCGGCAAGCTTTCCCTCGCTGAAGCGGCCAAAAAGCTGAAGGAGCGTTCGCTCTAACGCCATGCCTCCTGCGCGTACCGTGGCCCAGTCGGCGGAATTGCTGCCTTATCTTTTCGAGGCGTGGCCCGAAACGAAAAAGAAGCAGGTGCGGACCTGGCTCAAGTTCGGTTCGGTCGCCGTCAATGGAAAGGTCGTGACACAGTTCGACCACAAACTGAAACCGGGCGACACGGTGGCAATCCGTCCCAAGGGCCTGGCGGCACCGAACACGGCCTTGCCGAGCGGAATCCACATCCGGCACGAGGACGCCGACATCCTGGTCATCGAAAAACCCGCGGGATTGTTGAGTATCGCCAGCCCCTCGGAACCGGAGAAGACCGTCTACGCCTCGCTGACGGACCATGTGCGCCGCGGCAACAGCCTCAACCGCGAGCGGGTCTGGATCGTCCACCGGCTGGACCGCGAAACTTCGGGCCTGATGGTCTTTGCGAAGAATGAGGCTGCCAAGCGCACGCTGCAGGAAGGATGGGACGCCGTGGAGAAAAAGTACCTGGCCGTGGTCGAGGGCGCGCCGCCGAGCGATGCCGGGAAATTCGATTCGCATCTCGATGAATCCAATCCCCTCAAAGTCTACGTGTCCGACGAAAGCCCGACCACACGGCGCGCCCTGACTCGCTATCGCGTGACGAAAAAGGGAAAGACGACGGCCCTCGTCGAGTTGACCCTGGAAACGGGACGACGGCACCAAATTCGCGTGCAGCTCCAGGAGGCGGGCTGCCCAATCGTCGGGGACAAGAAATACGGAGCGGAGACCAATCCGATCCGGCGGATCGCACTACATGCGACTTCGCTCAAATTTCCGCATCCCGTGACACGGGAGACAATGAGCTTTCAATCACCGTTGCCCGGCGACCTTGGGGCGCTCGTGGTCACCGGGCGTTCAACATAGGCGGCGAGCTGGCATAGTAACTGTTCCGACCCACGCCATGAATTCTTCCCCCAACGAGAATACTCCAGTAACGGCGGAGGAGGACTCCGGTCTTTATGGACTGTGGGAAAAGTTTGTCCATCTGGTAGACCGCTCAATTCCGGAAGACCTGGCAGCGGATCCGGAAAGCTTTCGGCATGCGCGTTTGATCACCCGCTTTGCGATCCTGGGCACGGCCTCGGGTCTGGCCTTCACGATTTTCTATTTGTTGATTGGCCATTATTGGGGTGCGTTGATCGTATTCCTGTGCACGACCGGCGTGTGTCTCACGCCCGCCGTGATGCGGTCGCAGCACTCCATCCCGCTGGCGGGAAACTTCTTCTGCCTGACGCTGGTCCTCGGTTTTCTTTCCCTGAGCTTCGTGGAAGGCGGCATCCACGGCCATGCCATCGCGTGGCTGGTGAGCATTCCGCTTTGCGCGCTGCTTTTGCTGGGAAGGGAACAGGGAATCCGCTGGACGATAATTTCGGTCACGGCCGCCGCGGTGGTGGCGAGCCTTGACCTGGCGGGAGTCACTCTCCCGATCACGTACGATCCCAGGTGGGCACCGGTGATCTCCACCGCCGGCTATCTCGCCTTGTTGCTCTTCATGTTCTTTCTTGGGCTGGCTTTTGAAAATGGGCGGCGCCAGGCCTATCTGCGCATGCAACAGGCAATCGAGGAACTGGCCGCCACCAATGAGCGGCTGGTCTATCTCAACAATGAAAAGACGGAATTCCTGGGCATTGCGGCACATGACCTGCGCGCACCGCTGACGGTCATTCTCGGCAATGCGGAATTGTTGCAAATTTACAAGGAGGACCCGGCGCAGGCGGGGCAACTGAGGGAGGCGATCGTGATTTCTGCGGAGCGGATGCGCGACCTGATCAACAATCTGCTCGACGTCAATACGATCGAGGAAGGGAAGTACGCCTCGAACATCGAGAAATGCGACTTGGGACTTTTGACGCGGCAGTGTGTCGAATACAATCTGCCCAACGCGGCGCGCAAACAAATCAGGATCGACACCGCCCGGGTGGTGGATGTTTTTGCCGCGGCCGATAACGCGGCGGCGGCGCAAATTCTCGACAATCTCCTCTCCAACGCGATCAAGTACTCGCCCTACAATACCACCATTTGTGTCAGCGCGGGCCGGGACCAGAAAAAGGCCTTCATTTCCGTGCGGGACGAGGGCCCCGGAATCAGCGAGGAAGACCAGAAAAAGCTTTTCCAAAAATACAGCCGGCTCTCGGCGCGACCCACAGGCGGGGAGTCGTCGACCGGGCTGGGACTCGCCATCGTGAAGCGACTGGCCGAGGCGATGGCTGGTACCATTCGATGTGACAGCACGCTGGGATCGGGAACGACGTTTACGTTACTGCTGCCTTTTCTCCCTGGCGGGGCGACGGTGAAGAAGCCCGCAACGGCGACAGCGCGCTTAAGGTGGGCCAGCGAGTCGAGGAAAACGGGGAAAACTGATCTGACAGCAAACTCGGGGTGACGGAGAGAGTCGAGGGAGGCCTACGGTAATCCGGACTAACCGAAATGTTCCGCCGATGGAGGCATCGGCGGTCGCCACTAAGCTTCCGTGGTCTCAGCGATGGGACTCAATGCCGCGACATCAGCCGTGGCGTCTTCCCATGTCTCGTTGAGCGTATCGAGTTTTTCAGTGACTTCGATGAGCTCCCGGTTGAGTTTCATGACGTCGCCACCGGCGGCGTAGGTCTCGGGGGCCTCGAGTTGGGCGACAACTTCCTTGTGGCGCTTTTCGAGCTCGGCGATTTCTTTTTCGATCTGCTCGAGATGCGCCTGCGCTTTCTTGCGCGCGGCGGAGACGGCCTGGCGTTCCTCAGCTTCCTTGCGCTTTTGCTCCTTGGTCTTGCCGGGAGATGCGCTTGGGGTCTTGGGCGCGGCGGGAGCTTCCGGAGGACGGCTGTCGGTGAGTTGTTCACCAGCGACGAGGCCCATCTTCTCAGAGAGTGCGCCCGATTTCTCGAGATAATAATCGTAATCGCCAGCGTAAGGGGTGAGCTTGCCAGCGCTGATGTGGAGGACATTGAGCGCGAGCGCGCGGATGAAATAGACGTCGTGGCTGATGAAGAGGAGCGTACCTTGGTATTGCTTGAGCGCCTCGATCAGCGCGTCGATCGACGCCATGTCGAGGTGGGTCGTCGGCTCGTCCATGAGCAGCAAATTGGGCGGATTCATCAGCAGCTTGACCAACCCGAGACGTGTTTTTTCCCCGCCGGAGAGGACGCCGACTTTCTTAAAGGAATCGTCGCCGGAAAAAAGGAAGGAACCGAGAATGGTGCGCGTCGTCACTTCCGGCAGCGGGTTCGGGATACTCAACGCCTCCTGCAAAACAGTACGGTTAGGGTTGAGCATGTCGGCTCGGTTCTGCGAGGAGTAGCCGACTTCGAGGTTCAGTCCTTCCTTGCGCTCACCTTGCTGGATGGGCAAAACGCCTCCGAGGATTTTCAGCAGCGTCGATTTGCCCGCGCCGTTAGGTCCGACGAGGACAGTTCGCTGGCCTTTTTCGATCTCGAGATCGATGCCCTGGTAGACCTTCAGCGTGTCGTAGGCGAAGTGAACGTTCGTGAGCGTCATCACGCGCTGGCCGCTGCGATTGGGTTGCGGAAACTTGATATGGATCGTCTTGGCCGCTGCCTCGGGCGCCTCGAGTTTTTCCATACGGTCGATTTGCTTCAGCTTGCTTTGCGCCTGCGACGCCTTGCTCGCCTTCGCGCCGAAGCGCGCGGCGAAGTCCTTCAGTTTCTGGATTTCAGCCTGCTGATTTTTATAGGCGGCAAGATGCTGTTCCTGGCGGGCCTGGCGCTGCTCGACATAGGCGTCGTAATTGCCGCGGTAACGGTGAACCTGCTTATTGCGAATCTCGAAAATATTGTCGACCAGCGCATTCAGGAACGCGCGATCGTGCGAGATCATGAGGATCGCGCCGGGATAGTACTCGAGATAATTCTGGAACCAGCCGAGCGATTCGAGATCGAGGTGATTGGTCGGCTCATCGAGCATGAGAAGGTCGGGCTCCATGACGAGGAGCCGCGCCAAGTGCGCCCGCATGACCCAGCCACCGCTCATGGTCCGGGCGGGACGATTGAAGTCGGTTTCGCGGAAGGCCAGTCCCTTGAGAAGGCTCTTCGCCTTCGGCTCATTTTGGTAACCGCCAAGTTCGGCGTAACGGCCCAACGCCTCATGATATTCTTCGGTATCGGTCTTACCGGAAGCGGTGCCTTCGGCGAGGATGCGCATCAGCTTGCCGTGCTCGGGCGTGATGGAACAGGCAAGCTCAAGGACGGTTTCGTCGCCAGTAGCGGCGGTTTCCTGCGGGAGGTAGCCGATGGTGGTGTGCTTGTCGATGACGCAGGAACCGCTGTCGGGTTCACCTGTGCCGAGGATGATGGAGAAGAGGGTCGACTTGCCCGCGCCGTTGGGGCCGACGAGCGCGATCCGCTCGCCCAAGTTGATGCTCAGGGAGACATCTTCAAAAAGGGTACGCGAGCCGTAGCTCTTGCTGATTTCCGACAGGGTAAGCATAAGCGGTCAAGCCTACGCCTGATGGAGGTAGGGAGCAAGCTTCGGCTACTTGCCCGCTGGCTTCGGTACCGGTGGCGGCGCGGGCGTGAATACAGGAACCGTCGGAGGCTTGTCCTCCTGATAGGTGATTTCCGTCACTTGGTCTTCCTTCACTTCAACCTTGTTCGAGGGGAAACCCGACACGTTCAGCTCGAAGGTGCCAGGCACCAGATGGTCTGGAAAGACGATACCGGTTTCGCCGGTCTTCGTCTCCCAAAGCGATAGCGGCGCCGCCGGATTGACCCACATGATGCGCACACCGTTTTCGGGTTTTCCACTGGCATCGAGCACCGTGATCTTCATCCGCCCGGCCTTGCGCAGGACAAAATGAATGTGATCCGCTTTGGTCGTGTCGACGATCTGGTAGAAATCGGCGTACCCGGTGCGATGCACGAAGATGGCGATTTCGCCGACCGGCAGCATCACGTCCTCGAACTTGGCGTCGCCGCTCTTGAGGTAGTCGAAGCGTTGGCGGCGCAGGGGCTTGTTGTCGTCGTCGAACTGGGTCTTGGCGTGAAAGGGTTCGTAGCCCACCTTGTCGAGGTCGACCATATCCGAGCCGCTCGCCGTCAGGCGTATTTTCTTGGACGGCCCGGCTTTCAGCACAATGTCCTCGCCGCTTTGACCAGAGCCGAAATTATAGCGCAGGAACGTCCAGGTCGTGTTCGGCCCCCGTACTGCCAGCGCCTTCGGCGCATCCAAGTGAAATTTGTCCGTGATGCTGAATTTGCCGTCGGGGCCGACCGGCTCCCACTGATAGGCATCCGGCAGGTTCCAATGAATGCCCACCAACGAGATCAAGCCGACCTCAACCCCGTCCTTGGGACCGTCGACCACGACGGTTCCGGTGAACACACGCGGCACCTTACCCATGGTCTCCACGACCGCAAATTGCTCCGGCACGGGCGCAGCCGCTTTCTGCGGATTGGGATCGGGCGGCGCAACCGCACCCCAGCCGTTCCAAACCTGATTCGGTGTCTCGGCGCGATAGACGAGAGTCTTGTCTTTATCTCCAGACGTGGTGTCGGCAGCGTGCAGCGGCAACAGCAAGACCATGAGTCCCGGCAAAATGCGGGAGAAACAACATTTTTTCACGGTTAGGGATGTCGCGATTTATTTCCCAGCCGGTTTAGGCTCGGGTGGCTTCGGCGGGACTTTGGAGAAAACCGGAACGGTCGGTGGCTTGCCGTCCTGATAGGTGATTTCGGTGACCATGTCCTCTTTGACTTCAACCTCGTTCTTGTCAAAGCCGGCGACGTTCAACACGAAGGTACCAGGTACGAGGTGATCGGCGTAGTTCACGCCACTGGCGTTCGTCTTGACCTCCCAAAAGGAGAGGTATGCCGCCGGGTTGTTCCAACTGACCGGCACGGCATTTTTCGGTTTTCCTTCGGCATCGAGCACGGTGATTTTCATCCGGCCCGCTTTGCGGAGGATGAAGTGGATGTGATCGGCCTTCGTGGTATCGACGACCTGATAGTAATCCGCGAAGCCGCCGCGATGAACGTAGATGGCGATCTCGCCGACAGGCAACATGACGTCGAGGTATTTTTGGTCGCCGGTTTTCAGGTAACCGTACTGTTGAAGGTAAAGCCCCCTCCCATCGGCATCAGTCGGATTCGTCGCATCGAAGGGCTCGAAGGCGACCTTGTCCAGGTCGACCATGTCGGCGGCGCTGGCGGTGAGGTGGATTTTCTTGGAGGGAACCGCGGTCAGCACGATGTCCTTCGCGCCTTGCTGCGAGGTGAAATTATAATGAAGAAAGGTCCACGCCGTGTTAGGGCCGCGCACGGAGATCGCCTTGCTGGCGTCAAGATGGTTCTTGTCGGTGATGGAGAAAGAGCCATCCGCGGCGACAGGCTGCCATTGATAGGCATCGGGCACGTTCCAGTGGATGTTCACCAGCGAGACCAGCCCGACTTCGACCCCATCCATCGGGCCATCGACCACGACCTTGCCGGAGAATGTGCGGGCCGCCCCACCGACGCCCTCGACGATTTCGTACTGCTCGAAAGCAGCGGGAATCTTCTCAGGATGGACATTGGAAGGCGTTGCGTTGCCGGAGTTGTCGAAAAGCTGGTTGGGTGCCGCGGCGCGATAGGTGATGGTCTTGCCCTTGCCGTCGGAAGCGGAATCCGCCGCGTAACTAAGGGTGAGACCGGTTAGCACTAGAGCTAAAAGGGCTGGCGTGGTCTTCATGCTTTTCGTCCCGAAGTTAGCCGGCCCTCATAGTCTGTCAGGCTTACTGCGCCGCAGCGGGAGCTGGCGGAGACGTGGCTGGCGGCGGGGGCGGCGCGTTTCCCTGCATCTTCTTGTCGAGGCGGAATTCTTTATGACCCTCGCCCTCCTGTTTCCTGAGCGATTCCATTTGCTGGCGCGCCACATCCCACTGGCCCGCTTGGAGCGCTTTGATCAGGTCGTCCACCGTGACGCCAAGCTCATCGATGCTTTTCTGGTATGCCGTGACCATGGCGGCCTGCTGGTCGGCGGGAAGGGTTCCCACCTTTTCGGGAACAAGACCGCGCGCCGTTTGCGTTTCGGTCTTCAACGTATTGGCCAGGGCGACGTAATCGCTCTTGCTGGCATCGACGGGCTGCTTCAGGTCCAGCGAAAGCTGTTTGTAGGCTTTGGCGAAACGTTTCATCGACTTGTCCAGCGGCGTATCGGCGTGGGCGACGGAAAGAAAAACAAGGCCCAAAAGGCAACCAAGGGTTGCGGCTAAGGATTTGGTCATGCCCGCAAGAGTGAAGATAAAATTTGAAAAGACAAGTGATCCTGCGGAGACAGCTACCCGGCATTCGTCACAACGCGGTTCTCGCCAAGTCCCAGGAGAGCTTCTAGGTTTTTCCCAGATGAGCGCATCTCGCATCCTTGTTGTCGGGGCCGGCTTTTCCGGCGCCGTTGTGGCCCGCGAATTGGCGCAGACACACGGAGCCCAGGTCCTCGTCATCGACGAACGGGACCATGTGGCGGGCAACTGCTACACGGAGCGCGAACCCAGGCATGGGATCATGGTCCATAAGTATGGGGCCCACATCTTCCACACCTCGCGCGAAGATGTCTGGAATTACGTACGACGCTATTCGGAGTTTGGCCCCTACGTAAACCGGGTGAAGGCCTCCACCAGCCGCGGGATGTTCTCGCTTCCGATCAACCTGCTCACCATCAATAATTTCTTCGGGAAACGTTTTTCACCGAAGGAAGCAGAGGCCTTCATTGCGACGCTCGGTGACAAGACCATCGGCGAGCCGCAGAATTTCGAGGAGCAGGCGTTGAAGTTTGTCGGTCGCGAGCTCTACGACACGTTCTTCTACGGCTACACAAAAAAACAGTGGGGCTGCGAACCGCGCGACCTCTCCGCCTCATTGCTCAAACGATTGCCGATCCGGTTCAATTACGACGACTCCTATTTCAACGACCGGTTCCAGGGCATTCCCATCGATGGCTATACCGCCATTATCGAGCGGTTGTTGGCCGACAAGAATATCGAAGTGAAACTCAATATGCGCTGGGACCCGGGCATGACAGCAGAATTTTCGCATGTCATCTTCACCGGCCCGATCGATTGCTACTACGAATACCGCTTTGGTCGGCTCGGTTACCGGACGGTCTATTGGGATAAGACTTACCATGCAGGCGATTTCCAGGGTAACGCCGTGATCAACTACCCCGATCCGGATGTCACCTTCACGCGGATCGTCGAGCACAAGCATTTCGCGCCATGGGAAAAACACGACCACACCGCCGTCTTCACCGAGTTCAGCAAGGAGACCGAGGAGAAGGACATCCCGTTCTATCCGAAGCGGCTCGGTCCGGACAAGGTGCTCCTCGACAAATATCTCGGCCTCGCGCGGCAGGAAACGAAGATTTCGTTCCTCGGGCGACTCGCTACCTACCGCTATCTCGACATGCACCAGGTTGTCGCCGAGGCCATTGATTTCGCGCCGGCGCTCGCCGGGGCAATCCGCGAAAAGAAAGGGCGGCCGGTGTTTCCAGAAGGGGCGGTGTAACTCATCTTGAATCGCGCGCTTCCCTCTGTCGCTCTTGTCCTGTCTACCCGGTTCAGGCAGCGACTTATCCCGAAAAGCCTCGGGACAAGGCGGAGGCACCTTTAGCCCGCGAGAAGTCCGTCATTTTTTTGAAGCTCCGCCTGACTTGAAAAGGCGGCGCCGCCTGCCAACCGTCCCACATCAACAACACCATGGCGGCCAGCATGCACAAGGGATTCAAGATGACTCCGATGGTCGCGTCGAAACAGTTGGTGTCACTCCTCCCCATGAATGTCAGGAAAACCTCCCGCTTCGGCAACATGCAAAACGCCAGCAAAAATGTGACCACCAAGTCCTTGGCACGCTTCTTCTGGATCAACAAAAGAAGCACCAGGGTCATGCCAACATACATGAGTTTATAATCGCCTCCCCCGGGAGGAGCGACCGTCATAAAGAGCAACAGCAATAGGGCTCTTCGCGCGAAATGGGTTTCCACCAGCAAGACGTGGAAAGCCAGGAAAGCAAAGCCCACCAGGGCCAGCACATCGTAGCCATAAAGAGCAGATTGAACCGTCTCCACAGGCAATTGACCGACAAATTCCGGCTGATGATGGTCGTGCCGATAGATCAGCCAGACCAATGCGCGGAAGGGATTCCAGGCACTGGCACTGGCCGCCACCCCGGCGGGGCCCATGACGTTCGACTTGTTGTAGAAGGCCAATTGCCCCAGCAAGTCGTCGCAACTCTGGGCAACCGGACAGGAAAACGTCAGCAAGGCAAGCCAGCTGACCAGGAAAAAGCCGGCGATTCCAAGGAAGAACCAGCGAAAGAGCCTGCGACGACAAAACAGAAGCAGTAAAACGGCCGGGTAGAGCTTGAAGCAGATGGTCGGCAGCAGAAGCCAGAAACTCAAGGCGAACCTCTTCTGCCCATAGAACCAGAGCGACGCGCCAATGAGGAACACGAGAGCGATTTCCGTGTTGCCGCGATCCAGGGCAATGAGAAAGGGAAAGCTCCACAGTAAAATCGTGGTGGCCAGGATGCGGAGACCCAAGCCGGGCAGAACGGACCGAAGCGCAACCTCCAGCAGCACGAACAACCCGGCCATACATGAGAGGAGAAAAACAATCGCAGCGGGCATCGGCGGCAACCAGGCAAAGAGATCGAAGATCAGAAAAATCCCGGGAAAATAATTGGCTCCCCCGCCCGAGTAGTGATAAGGCGCGCCCGTCATGGCCATGCGATAGGGAATGGTGAAATCGCTATACCGGTCCTGGGGCAAAAACAAAAAGGTATTGTCCGGATAGCCCCTTCCCAGCGCCCAGCCCTGCCAGCCATGATAAAGAATGGAAATCAGCCAACCCACCGCCAGCACCCCCAAGGCCAGCCGAAGTTTTTCCCGCCGGAAATCCATGCGCGGAGGGTGCCCAAATCCCAGTGAGAAGTCTACGCCTATTGGACTCTGGCGCCGAAGATCAGCCACTCTTCCATTTCGCCCCGGAATACGTGCTTGCTCCTGACTCGCAACGGGGAATAACGTGCGTCTATCTGTGCGCTATTATGTCTACAGCCTGGGTCTGTTGTTGGCCCTGGCTCCCTGTTTTCTTTTTACGCTTACCTTGAAACGTTGGCCGGACTCGTGGGACGAGTACGCCTCCATGGGGTACATGCTGCTGTTAAGCGGCTCGCCGGAAGCGGGTATCCATCAGTTTAGAGAAGCCGTGCGAGTCCAGCCGGGCGACATCCAGCACCTTGAACTGGGCGTGGCCTTGGCCCAGGCAGGCCACCCCAAAGAGGCCCGCATTGAATTACAGGAAGCCCTTCGCCTCAACCACGAGCTGGGAATTTACCTGGTTCAACGAACCCGGGTAATGAAGGGAATGGAGCAGTTTCAAGAAGTTGTTCCCACGCCCCCAAACGCTCCCGATGGCCATTTCAGCCTCGGCAAGTTATTGCTGGAATTGGACCTGCCCCAAGAAGCCATTGATCAGTTTGAACAGGCCTTGAAACTCTCCCCGAATAACGAAACCTACGAGAAAAACCTGAACAGGGCCCGGGCCGCGTTGAATAAAAAGCCAGCGCCGTAGCTGTCTCGCCACCTACCGCTGCCTCGACATGCATCAAGTCGTCGCCGAGACGATTGATTTCACGTCGGGGCTCGCCAGGGCGATCCGCGAAAAGAAAGTGCGACCGGTATTTCCAGAGGGAGCGGTGCTGTAAAACAGCTTTTCCTGACCAAACTTCCGCGCCCTCAGGCATCGAAACCGACGACTTGGTCGACAATGAACCTGGGGCGCTGTTTGACTTCCTCATAGATGCGCCCGATGTATTCGCCCAAGATGCCGACACTGATGAGCTGGATTCCACCGAGAAAAAGGACAAGAATGACGATCGTGGGATTCCCGAGCGGAAAGGGCACTCCGTAAATTTTCATGCAAAGATAGACAAAGGCGACCAAAAAACTCATTCCAGCAATCACAAATCCGATCCGCGTTGAAAGGGAAAGGGCATAGGTGGAAAAGCAAAAGATCCCGTTGAATCCCCCGCGGATGGAACCAAAAAGACGATTATAGTTGGTGGTTCCAGCAAACCGGGCAGGACGATCAAATTGCGCGACGGTCTGCCGAAACCCGACCAAGGCCACCATGCCCTTGAAGAAGCCATGACACTCCTTAAGACGGTTGATTTCATCCACCACACGACGACTCATCAGGCGATAATCCCCGGTATTCAGGGGCACATCGACTTCGGCGATGCTGTTGATGAGGCGATGCCCGATCAGAGCTACCATCTTTTTTATCCATGGTTCCCCGACCCTGCTGCGCCGCTGGCTGATGACAACATCGTAGCCATCCCTCCATTTGGCGACCATTTCTGTGATCAATTCGGGTGGATCCTGAAGGTCGACATCCATTGCGACAACGGCATCACCGCGCGCATACATGAGTCCTCCCAGAATAGCCATATGCTGACCGAATCGCCGGGAAAACTGCACGAGTTTAATGGAGGGATCAGTCTCCCGCTCCTGGAGGATGACTTCCTGCGTACGGTCCGGTGAGGGATCAACACAAAAGATGATTTCGAAATCCTTCACACATCCCCGCAGGATAGGCCGTACCCGACGCAGGAACTCCGGAATGGTCAATTCTTCTCGATAAACAGGCACGACAACGGAAAGTTCCATGAATTGATCTCGATGCGAAAAGGTAAACGACCGCCTATTCCCGCTCAGGATGGCAGCGTGTAGTCATGGGTGACAAGCGCAAAGCAGATACTGGGACGTCAGTGGAAATTGCGATCCTTTGCCCACACCCCGACAATTGATTTACCCACCAAGAAACCCGAAAGGGGATCAGTGAATTTAGATGTACCGACTAGATAGGTGTCCCAAAAGCGCGTTTGGCCAATCGTAGGGGCGCGTTGATGAAGCACTAATTTATTAGCGAGACTGGCTAGGCTGCCAACCGAATCCAGGAAGTAAAGCTCCTGCAGCCGCCCCCCCCTTGGAGTGCAGGCGACGAGGGACTTGCGATTGTAACGGCGGTAGTGGCCAAGCCCGCGGTCAAACTCGGTATAGAGTGATTGATAGGCAGGAGAGAGGACGACGATCTTCCCCCCGGGATTGAGCCGCAGAAAGGCGGCTTCCATTTCCTCACGGTCATTTTCAATATGTTCAAGGACATCGATATAGAGAATCGTATCAAATGCGAGTTGAGCAGGGAGGTCCTGCAGCATGCCGAGGCGCCCCTTGACCCGGTCACGCAACGGATGAGAGGCAAGCGATGCTGGAATCTGCGCGATTAAATCAGGGTCTGGCTCAAGGCTCAGCCACTCTTCCTGCTCCGGTCCCAGGAGAAACGGCGTGTTGGAGCCGAGACCGGCGCCGACTTCAAGAACGGATCTTCCCAGATGTTTTCGGACCTTGCCAGCCCAGTAGGCTTTCCATTTAACGGCTGTGGCTGCCTGGGCGGATTCGTTCCAAAGATGCCCCTCATATTGACGCGCAGTGCTCATCGAATTGATTTTAGGGGGCTCCCTTGGAAGCACAAGGGTATTGCCTCGGCACCAGCAAGAATTTTTGGTGACTTGGAACTCATTGCTGCGTAAGTTTTCGTCTTTGTCTGTGGCATGAATCGAGCGGCTTTTTATCGTCGATAACGCATTCCATGACTCCATGAATTCGAAAGCCTCCGTTGGGAAAAACGTCCAATGAACAAGCCGACCGCTGCAAAAAAACCTGAGGAAATCAGCTTAAAATGCAGTTCGCTGACGATTTGTCTTTTGCTCATTTTCATTTTCACACTCTTCAACGGCTATCTGGATTCTGTATACTATGAATACGGTGCCACTCATTATTGGGAGTGCACTTTCCTTGGGGAACCCGTTGATTTACATGGCGATCTCGTCAAAAGCTCGGTTTCATTGGCGTCAACCCCGCCTCCGGATCTTTCGAATTGGTCTCCCCATTACAAGGAATTTTATTTGCATAACGCCTACGGAAACATGGCCGATATCCCCACGGGCAAGGTGACCGTTTTTAGCGTAACCCCGCTGGTCCTGCTCCTCCTTGCGGGATTACTGAAATGCATATTGATACTGGGGCCCGGCACGATAAGCGCAGAGTTTTATTTAATGAACTTGACGATATTGGGCGCATTATGCTGGCAATTCATTGACAGCCTTCGGGATCGAATACTGGCCTTTGTCGTCCTTGCCCTCAGCTACCCTTTCTCCATCATACTGACCCGCGGAAATATTGGAGCGACCGTTACGGCTTTCACGCTAATTCTCTATATATACCTAACCTGCAATAAACGGCATCTTGTCCTCTCCGCTCTTTGTCTGGCCGTGGCCTGTAACGTTCGTCCCAATGCCATTCTATTGGCCCCCCTCTTTCTCTGTTTTGGATTACGCAGATCGTTGATCGGGACCGTTCTTTTCGTGACGAGCGGGGCGGCCATTGCCGGCGTAACTTATGTCGTCGCCACCCATCTTTTCCCAGGATATTCCCACCAGGTATTCTTAAGGGCATTGGAAAACTACACGCGTTTATATGTCATTGAACATTATGGAAACGGCAATAACAACTCCGCCTATGGAATGATCAAGATACTCGAATGCTTATTTCTTACCGGACTAAATCCATTCATTCTATTGGCCACCAATCAAATAATTTCCGGAATCGGCGCCATCTTAATCGGCCTAACATCGTATAAATATTGGAGGGGCCACCTTCCGATCTATCATTTTGCCTTCGCCATCACCTGTATCTATATCCTTGCCTCGACCATTTTTGCGACCTATCACTTGACCATCTTGTTTATCTTCGTCCTCGCGGCAGGATGTCCCGGCCCGGAAAACAGACCCTTTCCCAATTTTGTTCTCTTCATGTCGGCCTTGGTTTTGATTCCGAAAAGCTATTTCTTTTTCTATCCCTCCGTCTCCTGCGAAGTGATCCTGAACCCCCTTATCCTGCTTTTTTCCGTGGGCTGGATCTTGTTTTCCAACTACCCACCTCCTGTCGAAGTCCAGGCCGGGGATCAAAACGCGGTCGAGGCTTAGCTGAAAAGCGACAGCCGCACAGAAGTCGGCCGTCACTCGGTAAAATTCACCCGCCGGGCGACGATGTAGAGAGGCCGCCCCTTGAGTTCCTCGAAGCAGCGACCGATGTACTCACCGAGAATGCCGTTGCTGATCAGGACAGCTCCGCCAAGGACGCAGGTGAAGATGATCTGGCTCGACCAACCGTGAACGGTGTCGTGATACATCAGGGTGCGATAGACGGTATAAGCCGCATAAAGCAAGCCGCCGAGCGCGATGAGGAGCCCGCCCACCAGGCTGATCCGCAGGGGCAGCGGCGTGAACGAAAGAATGGCGTTCGACGCGAAACGGAGCATCTTCCAAAGCGTATACTTCGTCGATCCGGCGGCGCGGGGCTTGCGATGATATTTCACGCTGATCTGGAGGAATCCAACCCAAGCGACCATGCCGCGCAGAAAACGGTGGATCTCGTGCATGGAGCAGACGGCATCGAGGCAACGGCGGGAGATGAGTCGAAAATCGCCGGTATCGGGCGGCAGGTTCGAGTGGATGAACGTGCGCATCAACCGGTAAAAGAGCCAGGCGGTGAAAAGCTTGAACCACCCTTCCCCTTCCCGCGAGAGCCGCTGCCCGTAGACGACATCGTAGCCTTCGCAGTACCTGGCGATCATCTCGTGGACGACATCGAGCGGATCCTGCAGGTCGGCATCCAGCAGGATGACGGCAGCGCCTTGGGCTGCATTCAGGCCGGCGGTCGAGGCGTTCTGGTGACCGAAATTGCGGGCGAGAACAAGGACTTTGACGGCAGGATCCTTGGCCGCCCAATCAAGTAGATACGGCAAGGTTTTGTCCGAACTGCCATCATCAACGAGGATGACTTCCACTTTCAGTCCGAGGGTAGGGAGAAACCGGGCCAAATCCTCGCGCAGGAGCGGAAGCACGTCTTCCTCATTGTAACAGGGGATGACAAACGACAGCAGGCTGGGACGGGCGCGCTGTTCAAGAATCACGGGAACTGTTTATTGGTGATTGGTGGACCGGGCAAGACTTTAGTTCCAAAGCAACTGCCCTTGTCCAAATAATGAATCACCGATGCCTTCATCAAGCTGACTCCGAAGTTACAGCGATTTAACGGGAAATAAGGGCGTCCTAGGCTATGGTACACAAGAGTTATGAATGGGGGAGCACTTACCGTAAGTTCCAACCTTGCCGTCGACGCACCTTTGGATAAGGTCGTGTCTGGGAGGAGGAGCATGGAACCGACGGATGCAGCAACGCCGGAATCTCAGCAAATCAGCGACCGTGTGCTCGTGGAGCGCACCCAGGCCGGCGACCCCACTGCGTTTGATGAGCTCGTCCGCCGGTACCAGCCGCGTCTCCTCGGCATGCTCTACAACATGGTCAACAACCAGACCGATGCCTGGGACCTTGCCATGGAAACCTTCGAAAAGGCGTATAAGAGCATCAACACTTTCCGGCTTGATGCCGAGTTTTTCACCTGGCTCTACCGGATCGGGTACAATTTGACGGTCAATTTCATCAAAAGGAACAAGCATCGGAACAATTTGAGCATGGATGATGCGGATTTGGACCTGCAAAACCGAAGCGAGTTCATCGACGTAAGTGCTTCTGGTGACGCAGAAAAGCAATCAAATCTGGCGGAATTGAAAAAAAAATTGAACGAAAGCATGCTCAAACTGTCTGAACAACACAGGGCAGTAGTGACCTTGTTCGATATCCAAGGGCTTAGCCATGCGGAAATCAGCAAAATCATGAACTGCAAAGAAGAGACTGTTCGTTCGCGGTTGTTCTACGCGCACAAGCAGTTACAGAAGTACCTTAAGAACTATTTATAAGATTATGGACCAAAATCAGGACTTTACCGCCCTTCGCAACCTGTTGGCTCTCAAGCGTCTCGACCTGCCACAGGACACGCAAATCGACGAATTCCTGACCGAACTCCACCGCCGCCAGCGCGCTCAACTCCTCACTCCCGCCTCTCCTTGGATCCGTGCCATGGCTTGGATGAAGGAAAAGATTTCTGGGTTCGAGCTGGTTCCCTCTCTTTCCTACGGCGCGGCTGTCGCTGCCATTGCCATCACTGCTGTAGTGGGCCTCTCCCAACAGGTACAGGTCACCGATCAGTCCGGCCATGCCTTCCAGCTCTCGCTGCGCTCCGCCTCGCATGACAATGCCTTCGCCATGATTCCCGCGGCTTTCAGCCCGGCGACCACAGCCCCCAAGGCAACGGAGAACCTGAATTTCACCCCTAATCACTCGGACTCCGCAACCACCCGCTTTGTCTTGGCGAACAATACCCATGGGGCCTATGACAACGCTGTTGCGTCGTTCTAGTGGCCGCGCGGGAGCCTTGCTTCCGCAGGCACTGACGCTGGCCATGGCCGCCTTTCCGGCCATGTCGCTCCTTCTCATCGCAAGCCCGGCGCACGCCGCCGATGTTTTTCACGCGAATAGCGACGAAGGCAGCGCTCTGTTCGACAAGGCCAAGGCGTCCGTCGTCCAGGTCCGTTCCGGCGACAAGGGCTACATTCTCGCGGGCAGCGGTTTCTTTATCGACGACCAGGGCACGGTCCTGACCTCCTCGACCATCCTGGGCGAAAACAAAACCGCGCGGGTGCTGATCAATGGCGTCGAAATGGATGCCAAGATTATCGGCAACGACCCGCGCAGCGGGCTGGCCATGTTGCGCGTCTCCTATGACGAAAGCCCCAGTCTGCCCATGGGCCACACGACCGATCTCAAGACAGGAGATGGTGTACTCCTGCTCGGCTATCCGATGAACCTCCCCGTGGCGTCGTCGCAGGGGCCGGTCAGCGGCTTCGAATCCAGTTACCTGACGAAAATCACGGACACACCTTCGGTGAAAGAGTCGGTGTCGGCGGTGGAACGTTTCGCCACGACCCATATCCACGCCAATGTCTCGATCAGCCCGGGGCAGGTCGGCGGACCGCTCCTGAACTCCCGGGGCGAAGTCGTCGGGATCGTGGCAACCAGCCCCGACAACGGCAAAACGATTTACGCGCTGCCCGCCGAGGCCATCGGCAAGATCGTTTCGGATTTCAATCTTTATGGCCACGCCCGGCACGGTTGGGTCGGTGTCGCGGTGACGATGGGGCCCGACTCATCCCATGATGGACGTCTGGTGCGGGTGGTGCAGATCGCCTCCGGCACACCGGCGAGCCAGAGCGGAATTCAGGTCGGCGATACGGTGATGCGGATCGATTCGCGGGAAATTTACCGGCCGGCGGACGTGCAGGATGCGTCGTTCTTCAGCCATGTTGGCGGCACGATGATCGTCGTGATTCGCCGCGACGAGAAGCTTTATAACTACTCCTTTGCCGTCACCGAACGTCCCGATCCCCACGCCGCCGCCAAGCCGGCGGAGCCGGTCACAGGAACACCTACCCTGAGCACGGCTCCGGCAGCCCCCGGGCGCCCGGTGCTGGTGAATCACGTGGTGAATGATTCCAAGTAGGTCCGGTCCCCAACCTTTAGAGGTTTGTGCGGGAGAATTGTAACCTCACCTTTCGCGCGAAAACTTGGCGCGAAGTGAAAATCAAGTAAGCTTAGGATAATGCCTGCGTCCACCGAACACACCCACCGCCTTCCCTCGGTGGAAAAAGGGCGCGAACCGGATGTGACGCCCGAGGGCACACGGCTCCCCCGCCCCTTCGTTGCCGATCAGGATTTTTTCTGGGGCGTGGCCACCTCGGGTTATCAGGCAGAAGGCGGCTACAACGGCCCCAATGAACCGCGCAATAACTGGGCGTGGGCCGAACACCGCGGAGAGGTCGTACCTTCGGGCCGCACCTCCGATTTCTGGACGCTGGCCAACGAGGACTTTGGTCGCTGCCGCGACATGGGGCTCAATTCGTTCCGGATGAGCATCGAGTGGTCGCGGGTGCAGCCTTGCACGGAACTCGGCCCGACCGAGGGCTCCGGGGCCGAACCACCGCCCTTCGACGAGCGGGCGCTTTACAGCTACGCACAACGCATCGCGGAATGCCGCGCACACGGACTCGAGCCGATCATCACCCTGCACCATTTCGTCCATCCCGCCTGGCTGGGACTCGACGCCTGGTTGAAGCCGGAGACGATTGATCGTTATCTCGCTTTCGTCAAACATACGCTGACGTATTTCCTGCGCACGCTGCCGCACGATTTCGGCTGCGAGCCCCCACGCTGGTTCATCACCATCAACGAGCCGAACCTGCTGGCGTTCAATCATTACCTCTACCGGCTGTTCCCAAGCGAGCACATGATCGGACTCGACCCCACGGTCCAATGCCTCGCCCATTTGCTGGAGACTCATGTCCGCGCCTACCGCTTGATCCACGAGCTCTACGCCGATTCCGCAACCAAGCCGATGGTCAGCTTCAACAATTATTGCAGCGATCTCTATTGGAGCGACTCGGCGATGCTCGACCTGCTTTTTGCGCCGTCCCGGCAGGTGCCCCGCGAAAGGATCCAGGAGGATTTGGCGGAACGGGCGGCCTCCTTTGACGAGCATTTCAAGTCCGCCAAACTTTTTCCCACCCAGGGTCTCCGCTATTTTCTCGGCCAGTGGATCAAGGGGATCCATCACACGGTAGCCAAGCGGGGCTTTGCCATGCCCTGCTGGGACCGGTTCCTTACGCTGCTCTACGAGCGTACCGAGGTTCCGCTCGACTACATCGCCTTCGACTATTACGACCCCTTCTGCGCCCATGCCCTCCGCTGGCCCAGCTGGCACGACTTCGAGACCCGCAAGCGGTCGTTTCGCGACTGGATGCTGGAAAGCGTCGCAAGCAAATGGTGGGACTGGCACATGCTCCCCGAGGGGCTGGCGTTCTTCGTCAAACACTTCGGTCGGTTCGGCCTGCCGGTCCTGATCGCCGAGAACGGGATGGCGCTCCGGCGTCTGCCCGACAACCGCCCCTTTAAGCGCCGCGACAATGTGGCGCGCAGCCAGTACTTGCGTGAACACGTCCGCGTCGTCAGCCGTTTGGTGGAACGGGGCCAACCGCTGATCGGTTATCTCCATTGGTCGCTGTTTGACAATTACGAATGGGGCTCCTTCGCGCCGAGGTTCGGGCTCTTCTCGCTCGATTATACAGTCTATCCGACCCGCCATGCGGTCGACGTGACCGGCGACAACCCCTCGGCCACGTACGCGCAGGAAATCCGGGACGCCAAGGCGCAATTTGCGGGAGCAGCCCGGCGCGCCGGGAAAAAGACCGGGCCTCGGGATGACCCCGCATCCGGCGCGACTCCTGCTACAAACATTACCGGAACAAGAGAATCGAACATTTTACCAACTGATAGCGTCCAATAGACATAGATATGATAGCACCGCGCGTCTTCACCGGAGGCGATCTGGCAACCAACGGGTACTTGCTGGAGGGGAAGGATGGCGTCATTTGCTTCGATGCCCCAGAGGGGATGGCGAGGGAATTGATGCGGACTGGGGTGAAGCCGGTGGCCCTTTTGCTCACCCACGGCCATTTCGACCACATGTGGGACTCGGTCCTGATCCAGGAAGATTACCAATGTCCGGTGTATGTACATAAAGCAGACGAAGCGATGGTCCTCGATACATCCTACGTCAAGATGTTCGGGGTTGTGCCGCCCATCCGTGCGCCTTCCCACGTGCACAATTTCGACGTACCCGAGCAAGGCTCTGCACCTTTTGTCTGCGCTGGCGAAGAGTTCCAGATCTTTCATCTGCCGGGACATTCCCCCGGCAGCGTGGTGTTTTATCACCCCGGCTGGGGCATCCTGATCAGCGGCGACACCCTCTTCTGCGGCGGAGTGGGACGCTGGGATCTCCCCGGCGGCTCACGCACCGCGCTGCTTCAGGGCTTGCGCAAACATCTCGTCGGACTCCCGCTGGAAACCCGCGTCTACGCCGGCCACGGTCCCCGCACCACGATCGGCCACGAACGCGAGACTAATCCCTATCTCGATATTGTTTAAATAACTATCTTCTGATAGTCCGGGAATCACCTGCGTCCCCTCTATAAATTGGAACATCCCTTGACTTGGCTGCGGGTATCCTATCCGCACATCTCCAAGCCCTAAAATCCTGCATAGCGGTCAACCCAAGGCTCAGTCCTAAAGCGAGAATCCAGGATTCTGAAAGAGCAAATACTACCTCTCTCGTGCGGCTCGCTCTGCATTTACCGCTGGCTCTTCATCTTGAATGTTTTACAATCCAGCGCATTCTTCCAGTGTTGGATAGCGCTTATGGCCCACAAACACCGTAAAAAGAGCCGTAAGCTTGGCAGTAAGCTCGCCCCAAAAAAACAACAGGATTTTCGGCGGCGGAAGCTGTACCTAACTCTTACGATCATGGCCGTTGGCATGATCATTGCCGTACTTTGGCATGGGTGGCAAGGCTGGGGCTTGGGCAACAAATATCCGTACAACTCCTTCCTTTTTATAGAGGATCTTCGTTTTACCGATCTGAGCGATCCGATTAAAGCGTCGCTTCTACCGAGCCCTTACCTTGAAAAGTTTTCGGATTATTTTCCTTTTACTTACGTATGTTTATGGTGGTTTTCCGGCATGAATCCATGGGTCACCCCCTACTTCTTTTTAGGATTCATCTCATTAGGCCTTGGGGGGGCATTAATGTACGCGCTCCGTCCCGTGATTCCAAAGTGGTGGGCATGCTTGTTGTGTGCGATCGGCTTGTTCGCCTTTTCCTACCCATTTTTGTTTTGCCTTGATCGAGGCAACCTTGAGATTGCCCTGGCCCTTCTTGTCTCGATCTCGCTTCTCTTCTTTCAAAAACGGTACTGGTTTCTCGGACTTGCGTGTCTGCTTCCAGCCATTTGCTTTAAATTCTATCCCATTCTTCTGCTCGCCTTGTTTATCCGACGCAGGCATCTGACTAAAGCCATCCTCGTCGGGGTGGTGTTTCTCGTCATCAGCGTCTGCTCGATGGCTTCCTTTTACTATACTCTGAGCGAGAACTGGCAACTGTGGCATCGTAATCTGGATTATTTTAAACTGCATTATGTCATCGCTAATTGGGGTTTTTCGGGCAGCGCCAGTCCATGGAATACCTGTAAAGCTCTTTTGGTGACCGCTTACAGCCTGGTTTATCCTTCTTATGATGCAGATTTGACCACGATCCGGGTTGATCTCCTTAATGCTGCCTACACAACTTATGTTATTGCAGCCTTGAGCACCGTTCTCGCGGTCACCTTCTACGCCATCTTAATCGAGCGGGATTTTTTCAGACGAGTCATCTTGTTACTGCTCGTCGCCACCATGACTGCTCCCAGTGGAGGGGACTATAAACTGCTTTTTGCGAATATTGCGCTAGTTGTCCTCATTCTTATCCCCACGAAGCGTCCCTTTGATCTTTGGGCTACAGGTCTGTTGGCTTTTGTGATGATTCCCAAAAAAGAGATCTTTCTTGATTATTTGGGCAGAACGGACGCCGGTTTTCATGACATCTCGATAGCCATCCTGTTGAATCCACCCTGCATGCTTATGGCCATGGGATTGCTCATCAGGGATGGGCTTCGTTTAAGCACTTGGAAGCATGTACAACGAAGATTTTGGGGAATACTTAAGCCTTCGCTGTGGCGATCTCGTACGGCAGTGAATCTCGCCGCGCGTCCGATCCCTGTCGTAATGAGGCGTCCCCGCCCAAAAAGGAATGGAGTTTGGCCCGTGCAACAAATCGCTCCCATTAAAAGAACCTGCCCCCATGTCTAGTTACACCTCCATCGACAAATGTCGGATATGCTCGTCGACTCACCTTATTCCCATTCTCAGCCTGGGAGAACAAAACCTGACTGGAGCATTTCCTAAGACCAAAGATCAGCGGGTAACCCGCGGCCCGCTGGATCTGGTGTGGTGTCCAGAGAGTGGGTTGGTCCAACTGAAGCAATCGTACAATTCCTCGGAGATGTATGGCAAGGACTACGGGTACCGCTCCTCCCTGAACCAATCGATGGTCAGGCATCTTTCGTTCAAAGTGCGCAGTATCGAGCGAACCTATCGCCCGTCGTCCGGCGACGTTGTCCTCGATATTGGAAGTAATGATGGGACTACTTTAAAGGCCTATCAGGCTCTTGGACTGAAGCGAGTGGGAATCGATCCGACAGGACAAAAATTCAAGGAGTACTACACGGATGGACTGGAACTGATCCCGGACTTCTTTTCAGCAAACATCTACCGGAACCGCTTCAAGGAAAAAGCCAAAATAATTACATCCATCGCCATGTTCTACGACTTGGAAGATCCGGGGCTGTTCGTCCGCCAGATCGCTGAAATTCTCCGGCCCGATGGCATTTGGCATTTTGAACAAAGTTACATGCCCTCGATGCTGCGCATGAATTCTTATGACACCATTTGTCACGAGCACATTGAGTACTACTCGCTCGCTCCCATCAAGTGGCTGCTGGAAAGCAACGGCATGAAAATATTGGATGTGCAAATGAATGCAGTAAACGGAGGGAGCTTTGCGGTAACAGCGTGCCTGAAGGACTCCCTTCCCAATCCCAACCAAACGGTGATCGACTGGCTTCTCGATCAGGAAGATCGCATGGGCTTAAAGACCCCACGTCCTTATCGACGATTCGAGGAGCATGTTTTCGAACACCGCCAGAACCTGCAACAATTGATCAGGTCCCTGAATGCCGACGGCAAAAAAATCTTTGGTTATGGAGCGTCCACCAAAGGAAATGTCCTGCTGCAGTTTTGCGGATTTACGGAAAAGGACATTCCGTTCATCGCGGAGGTGAACCCAGACAAATTCGGTTCTTTCACACCCGGAACAAAGATACCGATTGTTTCGGAAACCGAAGCCAAAGCGATGCGCCCCGATTATTTTCTGGTACTGCCGTGGCACTTTAAGAGCGGCATCGTGGCCCGGGAGGAGGACTTCATCTCCGGCGGCGGCAAGTTGATTTTTCCCCTGCCTGAAATTGAAATTGTTGGAGGATGAAACGCGCACTTATTGTCGGGGTTACCGGACAGGATGGAACCCTGCTGGCCAACCTGCTTGGAGCAAAAGGCATCGACTATGTGGGCCTGAACAGGGAAGGCGTCGTGGATTCCCAGGGACTTTGCCACAGGCCCGGCCAGCTCACCGACCCCGAATTCATCCGGTCGCTGGTGGACTCTCAGCCACCTTCTCATGTCTATTATCTCGCCGCCCACCATCACTCGTCTCAGGATGTTAATATTTCCCAAGACATCAATCTCTGGAAATTAAGCTTGGAGGTGCAGGTACTTGGACTGGTCAATGTACTGGAATCCCTGCGTCTTTATAGCAAGGCCGCCAGGTTATTTTATGCCGCTTCTTCCCACGTTTTTGGTTCTCCGCAGCAAACACCTCAGGATGAGAGTATTCCCATGCTTCCCGATGGCGTCTATGGCTCAACCAAACTGATGGGCATTGAAGCATGCAGTTATTACAGACGGCATTACGGAATGTTTGCTTCGGTGGGAATTTTGTATAATCACGAGTCCGAATATCGAAAGGCCAAATTTCTCTCCCAAAAAATTATTCAGGGAGCAATCAAAATCAAGAAAGGCCAAGCTACTCGCCTCGTCCTCGGAGATCTCTCCGCCGAGTTGGATTGGGGTTACGCACCCGACTATGTGGAAGCAATGGTGCGTATCCTCGCCTTGGAAAATCCGGATCAATATATTATTGCGACAGGCCAACCTCATTCCGTACGGGAATTTGTCGGCCTGGTCTTTCAACAGCTTAATCTGGACTATAAAGACTGGGTAGAGGAAGATTCATCTATCATCCGAAAAAGCAAATGCCGACTGATTGGAAATCCCGGCAAGCTGCACCGCGACACAGGCTGGTCACCCTCCGTGTCTTTTCCGGAGATGGTGCGCCTGTTAACTGAGCAGACTCAACTACGCCTTTCCCAATCAAGTGAATAAGATCCTCGTCTTCATTCCCACCTATGATGAAGTGGATAATGCTCCGGCGATGTGTCGCCTGATCATGGCGTTGCCCCTGCCAATCGATCTCCATTTCATGGATGACGCGTCTCCGGATGGAACAGGAGAGGCTTTGGACAAGCTTGCCTTGGAGTTCCCGCGTGTGACAGTCAGTCACCGCGCCGGAAAGCTCGGCATTGGCAGTGCCCATCAGGAAGGCATCTCCTATGCCTACCGAAACAACTACGATTTACTCGTCACGATGGATTGCGATTTCACTCACGATCCGACAAAAATTTCGGACCTCATCCAGGCTCTTGATGGGTATCAGGTCGTCGTGGGTTCGCGATTTCTGGAGGAAAACAGTTTACCCGGATGGGCCCTGCACCGCAGATTCATGACGCTTCTCGGTCATTTTCTCACCCGCAATTTACTACGCCTGAAGTACGATGCCACCGGGGCTTTCCGGCTTTATGATTTGAGGCAGATTTCCCTCAATCTGTTCCAGGCAGTTCGATCGAAAAGTTATGCTTTTTTCTTTGAAAGCCTGTTTGTCTTGGACAGTAACAAGCTTCGCATCAGGGAAATTCCCGTGGTGTTACCATCGCGAACATATGGTCATTCAAAGCTATCTCTCTTCGAAGCCCTTCGGAGCGCCCTGTTCCTGTTGAGCTTGTCCGTGGAGCGGTTGGCCAATCCCGGAAGGTTCCGCGTCGGCAAGGAAGTGGACCGACTCCGGGATGATTTGGGTGATCCGCAGGGCTGGGCACCCTATTGGCAACAGAAGAAGGAAATCAGCGGCTTCGCCTATGAAGTCGTGGCCGCTTTTTATCGAAACTTATTTATCCGGCCGATGCTGAAAAAGTCGCTCTTCAAGCATTTCGCCAAGAGAGCTGCTCTTATGCATGCTGGTTGCGGCAGTGGACAAGCCGATGTCGATCTTCAGGATCAATTTAAAATTACGGCCGTCGATATTTCCAAAGAGGCCCTTGATCTTTATTCACGATATAATCCCGGGGCATTTCGCATAGAACAGGCCAGTATCCTGGACCTGCCGTATGAAAAGGAGAGCTATGACGGAATCTACAACCTCGGGGTGATGGAACATTTTACCAAAGAAGATATCGTCAAGATTCTCCGCGAGTTCCATCGGGTCTTGCGCCGCGACGGAAAAATCGTCATCTTTTGGCCCCATCGCTATGCCCCCAGCGTGTTGTTCCTCAACAGTGTACATTGGATGGTCCGGACCTTCACAAATAAGAAGTTGAAACTTCACCCAGACGAAGTTTCGCTGCTTACTTCCAAGAAGGCGGTAAAACTACTCTTTGAGGAGGCCGGATTCGACCTCAGCAGTTACCGCATGAATTTCAAAGACGGCTTCATTCAGGCCGAACTGGTCGGAGTGAAACTACAATCCTGAGACGGGTGATTTTTTATCAGCCTTTCTCCTTCGTTACCCCAATAGCCGGTCGGTCTTGAGCTTGGAGTATTTCAACAAAATGGCTTTAGCTGACATCTTTCACCTTACTGGAATCTGGAAGACCTTATTTTGAAAAATGAACCAATCCGGCCCCGTCTTCCTCAAAGGCAAAGGGTACGTGCATAAGTTGCGGAAGATTCTCGCGTAATTTCTGATGCTGTTCCGGCGGCGCGAAGAGAAGAAGAAAACCACCGCCACCCGCGCCGAGAAGCTTGCCCCCGATGGCCCCGTGACGCCGCGCCTGCTCGTAGGCCTCGTCGATGAATGAATTGCTGATCCGGGAAGAAAGCGATCGCTTCAGCATCCATCCTTCGTGCAAAAGTTCTCCGAATTCCCGCAAGTCACGTCGGCTGTCGCAGAGAGCACGACTTCCCTCACCGACGAGCTTCTGTATCTTCTGCAACGAGGCCAGGTTGATTTTGACCTTTTGAAACTGCTCCTCGACGATATCGCTGGCCGTCCGGGAGATGCTGGTGAAAAAAAGCATGAGGTGGGACTGGAGAGCTTTTTTCCTTTCGCCATCAACCTGGAGCGGCTCAACCCGAAAGCCGGACGCCTTGTCAAAATGGATGTGGTTGAAGCCACCGTATGCCGCCGCAACCTGGTCCTGCGAACCGACCCTCTCCTTGATGACCTGCTGCTCGACATAGATGGCCTCGCGAGCAAGCGATTCCTTGGTGACGACGTCGCCCTTCAAAGCATGGAGCGCACGGAGAAGTCCCACAGTAAAGGCCGAACTGGAGCCGAGGCCGGTCCGGGCCGGCAGATCGGACATGAGAAAGATATCGATGCCCAGCTTGATCTCCAAATGCTTCAGGCAGCAACGGACGCTGGGGTGTTGGATTTCATCAACCTCGTTGACCGATTCGGATTTGAGATAGCTGACATGAATGCGATGAGGAAAGAAGGGAGGAAGTTCCCGGACGGTGATGTAAAGATACTGGTTGATCGTAGTGCTGAGGACTTCCCCGCCGTGTTCCTCGTAATGACCGGGATAATCGGTGCCTCCTCCAAAAAAACTGATGCGTACGGGCGTCCGGGAAATGATCATGGGATATATCAGGCTAACGAAGACTAACTGGAAGAGGCGGAACTTGCCCCATCAAAAAACGGCAGATTCCCGGCGATGAATTCCCCCGCCTGCTTCAGCGTCTCAGGTGTGCCGATATCAAGAAAAGGGGCGACGACCGGGACGACCCGCAGTTTGACTCCCGAGGACAGCAACCCTGGAAAAACATCAACCTCGAAACTAAGCGGGCGCTGCTTGGGAAACTGGGCCACGAGTTCGTGTTTGAGCAGGTAGACACCGGCGTTAATCAGGCCTTGGCCGGATCTTTTCTCGGCAAAACGTTTCAGAACGTTTTGCGCATCCGATTCGAGGGTTCCGTAGTTTGCGGCATCAGGCACGGAAAGACCAAGCAAAGCACCCGAACAGGAACTATCCCGTAAGGCATCACCAAGAGGCTCCAGTGAAGTCAGCATCAGGGAGTCGCCGTTGCAAACAAGCCAGGCATCCGGCGCAGGAATGTCAGCGATGGCCTGCAAAAATCCCCCGGCCGTGCCTTGCGGATCGTTCTCTGTGGTGCAAGTAATCCTCACTTCCGGCAGGGCACAGGAGGCAAAGTGAGCAAAGATGATTTCCGCCTTATACCCCGTGGAAATGATGATTTGACGGATACCCTGTTGCGCGAGAAACCGCACCACCCACTCAATGAATGGACGACCTTGGACCTCGGCCATCGGTTTGGGCAGATGAGGCAAAAGGTGGCGAATGCGCGTGCCCTGCCCCCCTGCCAGAATGACCGCCGAAATCTGGGGAGAAGCCATCACTTTGAATCGATATGCGCAGACGCCTTAGGATTGCGGCTCAGACGCCAGCGCCTGCAGCTTGGCCAGGCGCACTTGCTCGTCCGTCGGCGCAGCAGGGGTGCCCGTTGCTGCGGAGGCGACCTTTCCCAGCACGGATGGCAATTCGATGCCCGCGGCCCTGGCGAGATCGGTGACGGGAGGCAACCCGGTGATAAGGTCCTTAAGCAAATGCGAGACGCCGCCCTTGGCTCCGCCTTCGCCGCCGCCCCAGACAACGATCTTGTCGATCTTGAGGTTGGAGATGCCCTTCATCTGGGAATCGATCATCGCGGGAAGCTGGTCGGCTACGAGCACCACCACGGCCTCGCTCGCATTGCCACCCGCAGCGGCGACGAGTTGGCGGAAGCCCTCCGCACGGCCTTCCAGCACCGTCTTGATGCCCCAGCCTTCGGCCTGCTTGAGAGCCAGGATCTTCTTCGCCTCCGACTCCGCGGCGACCGCATCAGCCTGCTGGATGATGACGTTGCGCCTACCTTCGGCTTCCGCCGCGATGGTAACCTGTTGTGCGGCCGCCTCGGACTGGACGACAACCGCCTGCTTCGCAATTTCCGCCGGAACCACCCGCTCAACGTACTGCTGCTTACGTTGCATCTCGGCACGCGCCTCCTGCGCCTTGGCTTCTGCGTCGAAGGTCTGCTTCTCGACGTCGGCCTTGGCAACATTTTCAGCGACCTGCGCCATGCGCGCGGCCTCGGCCTGCTTGATGCGCAAGTCGGAGTTGGACTGCGCGATCTGTTGTTGCGCGGTATTCTTGCCCTGCGTGGCCTCCGCCTGCGCGCCAGCAACGCTGACCGTCATTTCCTTGTCCGCCTGGGCCTTGCCGATTTCCGAGTCGCGCTCAGCTTGGGCGACTTTGATCTTAGCGTCGGCGATGGCCTTGGCCGAGGCTTCCTTGCCTAGCGCCTCAATATAGCCCGACTCATCGGTCACGTCCTGGATGTTGACGTTGATCAGCCGCAAGCCGACTTTTTCAAGCTCGGTGCTGACGTTATTGGTGATGGCGATGATAAGCTGATCGCGGTCGGCGTTGATTTCCTCGATCCGCATCGTGGCCACGACCTGGCGCATCTGACCGAAGATGATTTCCTTCGCGAGCTGTGTGATCTGCGCGCTGTTAAAACCGAGCAGACGTTCGGCGGCATTGCCCATTTTGTCCTGATCGGTCGTGATGCCGATGGTGAATGTCGACGGCACGCTCACCCGAATGTTCTGCTTGGAAAGCGCGTTGTTAAGCTGGATGTCGATCGACATCGGGCGCAGGTCCAAATACTGGTAATCTTGGATGATCGGGAAAATGAAAGCCGCGCCTCCGTGCATGCATCGCGCGCTGCGGCCCGCGCCCACCCGTCCGTAGACGACCAGCACGCGATCCGAGGGACAGCGCTTGTACCGGCTGAGCAGCGCGATAAAGGTGATGACAATGAGGGCAACGACGCCCCCGAGCATGTAGAATATGGCCATAGAATCCATCAGTTGAGTTTCAGTTGTTCATCCGAGACTTTTTCGACTTCGAGAGCATGTTCCCCGTGGACGGAAATGACGAGAACATCCGCACCCGTGGGGATCTCAGGTCCGCGGGTGAAGGCCGGAATATTCATCAGGCGTCCGCCAAAGGCGACTTGGATTTCACCCGGCGCGGTTTCCTGTCCCGGAATGCGTAGATAGACCGTGGCGCGCTGGCCGATCGCCTCCCACAGCTGGGCGGTGCCATCCGAGCGCAGCCGGTGCAAACCTCTCATCAGGGCGACGAAGAACGCCGCGAGGACCAGTCCGATCCCCACCCCACCCGCCATTGCCACAAAGGCTGAAAACCCGTTTTCGCCAAATGCCGCTCCACCAAATCCAACGCCCAGGCACATGGCGGCGATGGTTTTCAGGGAGATGAAGTCGCCCCAGGCCAGCCCGTCCGCGGCCCCACCCATGTCGCCATGATGCCCGACCACTAGAGTCAGGATGCCTTGGATGACGATGAGAAAAAGACCGATATAGCCCAAGTCCCAAAAAAGCTGCGTCGCAAAAGAAGTCGTGCCATCCCCGCCGAAAATGAGGCCGAAGCAGTTCACAGCTCCCAAGAAATAGCGGATCGCCTCCGGCATCGCAAAAGGATTCGATCATTTCCTCAAATGCCGCGCACTGAGAGTGCTTTTTCTTGTGTGTAGCGAGCCCTGCCCGCATAATGACCACTCCCACGCCGGTGTGGCGAAATGGCAGACGCGACAGACTCAAAATCTGTTTTACGCAAGTAAGTGGGGGTTCAAGTCCCTCCACCGGCATTTATCTCTGAAAAAGACGCGGGAACCCCATTTACTGTGGGCATGAGAGTCGCTGGGCATATCAATCTTGCCGAGTCTTGGCGAAGGGCCCTAGAATCTTCTGTCGAGAAACTGCATCGGAGCCAAAATGGAGTTCACGCCAGGCTACTACGAATCCCTCGCCGGTGCGCTTTGTCTGCTGATTGAGCACTATGGCCAGCCGGGTGAAACTTTGCCCAACCAAGAGGAAGTGGCGCGTCTTTGCGGCACCAAAAACTCGGCGCTGGATGAGGCCATGCGGCGGATCTATTTACCGCAGCGGCGCCGGGCCCTCGACCTCGGGTGTGCCGTGGGTGGAGGCGTCTTTGGTTTGAGGCGTTATTTTGATCAGGCAGTCGGCATCGATCGCTCCCAGCCATTGCTGGCCCAGGCCCGGACGTTGCAACAGACACGCGAGACTACCATCACCTGGGCCATGGAAGGCTTCCCCTTGCGGTCCTACCTCATCCGGCTACCGGATGATGCGGTCACCAATGGGACCGAGTTTATTGAAGCCGATCTCAATGCGCTGCCCCCGGATTTGGGTCTCTTTGATCTGGTGATGACCGAGAAGGTGCCCGAATGCCTGCCTGATCTCCGGCAGTTCCTCCCCCAGATACCCGGCTTAATCGCACCCGGCGGTTATTTCCTGCACGTTTCGTCTTATCGCTGGCACACGGACTTCACCACGCCGGAAAAACAGCTTGGCTCCCCTCAACAGGTACCCGCGCAACTCGATGAAATCCTCGGGCCGGACCTGAAACGAGAAGTCCGGTTCAACGTGCCGTTTATCCTCGAAAATGACGCCACCGGTTTTTCCTTTGGCGTGGCAGAAGCGCTTCTTTGGAAAAAGCACTAGCGCGCTAGTTGCCTCGCCTGCGTTTCCACCGTGCGGCGCGCGAGTTCCTTCCATGGCTCACTGATATGCCACTGGGGGAAGTGATCGCGAAGGTGGCGGGGATTGCTATAATAACAGTTGGGCTCGCCCAAGAGAGGAGCCTCGCGGTAGGTGCGACGCAGCGGTTTCCCCGCCACGGATTCAATCCATTGCATCATCTCCTCGATGGAGCAGCTGTCAGGCTTGCCGCCCCCGACATTATAAATCTCGCCGGGGCGTGGGTCCTCGACAATGGCTTCAATAAGCCTGGCCAGATCTCGGATCGAGAGGACTTCCCGCACCTGCCGGCCCCGATGGCCGTGAATGACATACTCGGTTCCGGTCAGGCAGCAATAGGCGATTTGCGAAAGCACATCGCGCCGGTCTTCCGGCCCGTTGCCGGGATCGCAAATTGAATCGATGCGCAGACAGCAGGCTGGGAGATGATAACTCCGCGCGTATTCCTGCACCAGGACATCGGCGGCCACTGCTGCGGCCCCAAGCAGCGAGTGGGTTGATCCTTCTATCGGGAATGCTTCCGTGAGGCCGTCGACATAAACCGGGTCGGTGTATTCGAAACGATCCCCACGCTGCTCCATCGCAATAGTGTTGGCCCGGTCGCCGTAAACAAGACTCGAAGAGAGGTGCAGGAAGGGCACTCTGGGACAGGCTTGCCGGGCCGCTTCCAGCCAGACCAACGTCCCGTTCACCACAGCCTGATAATCCTCCACCGGGGAAGAAGAGCCTGGAAGTCCCAAAAGCGGAGCGTGGAGAATGGCGCTTGGCTCAACCTTGCGCAATTTTCCTACAAGGTCCGTTATCCGGGGATGATCGACAATCCAACAGGTCAGACCCGCTGGTTGCCGGTCGAGTATCGCGTGGTTCAGTCCGCCCGTCTCCGCCGCAGGCCAGGCGCGCGCGGACGAAAAAGCATGCACGCCATAATGCCCGTACCGTTCACCAAAGTAGTGAAGCAGCTCCAGATGGGCTGCAAGGCGGTGCGTAGTAACAAGAAGGTGCTTATTGGACATAAGGTAAGATCGTACTGCCGTAAGCCAGCCAACTTCGGCCTGAGTCTGCTTCAAACGGAAAAGTGGCGCAATGTAGAAAGGGCTGAGACTTCGAATCCCGTTGGCGAGGCGTTACAGACAAATGTAGATAAAAAATCGCCCCGTATCGGCCATTCGCTTCGTCGATCGTTATAAAAAAAGAACCCCGAGAAAGTTTCCTTCCTCGGGGTTCATGATACTGGCAACGACCTACTCTCGCACAACCTATAGATGCACTACCATCGGCGAACGCTCGTTTCACTTCCGTGTTCGGTATGGGAACGGGTGGGGCCAAGCTTCTAAGGTCACCAGAGTGCTGCGCACGGCAGTAAGGACTGCATGGGCAATGTCTCTGGCGTCGAATCGGTCGGTATCAAAGAACAAATTGTTCTCTGAAAATTATAGGTAAAGGGCCGTTATTTAAAAAATGTACGGCTCGAAAAATAGATACTTCTTCTGCTGAAGTAAACGATCTTGTTGTTCCCAGCCCAGTGTCTGGTCCCTCTCGAAAGAGGAAACAAACTTGGGCCGGGCAAGATCAAGCCAATCAGGTAATTAGTAACGCTTAGCTCTCATATTACTATGTATACACTTGCGTCCTATCAACCAGGTGGTCTACCTGGACCTTAATGGGGAGATCTAATCTTGGGATAGGCTTGGCGCTTAGATGCTTTCAGCGCTTATCCTTTCCGAACATAGCTACCCGGCGCTGCCCTTGACAGGACAACCGGAACACCAGAGGTTCGTCATTCTCGGTCCTCTCGTACTAAAGAATGAACCCCTCAAATCTCCTGCGCCCACAGCGGATAAGGACCGAACTGTCTCACGACGTTCTGAACCCAGCTCGCGTACCGCTTTAACCGGCGAACAGCCGGACCCTTGGGACCTTCTCCAGCCCCAGGATGCGATGAGCCGACATCGAGG